>Ga0105250_10000103_pt1 | contig 76503 bp, 113 predicted proteins | sample KBSS54metaG_FD_80425 | JGI IMG/M metagenome (GOLD analysis project Ga0105250, IMG submission 80425) | Switchgrass rhizosphere microbial communities from Kellogg Biological Station, Michigan, USA - KBS S5-4 metaG | ecosystem: Host-associated > Plants > Roots > Rhizosphere > Soil | place...
CTTCTACCGCATCGGCGCACCCCACCAGGATCGCCACCAGCAACACGAACCAGGCACGAGTCACGCCTTCACCTCCACCGCCCGCCGTTCCTCTTCCACCCAATGCCGCAGCGTCGGGTACTCCTTGTTGAACCGCGTGACCTTGGCCTCGGCGGCTTTCAGGCTGATCGGATTCCCGCGCAGCACTTGCTCGGGATGCTCGCGGCTTGACCAGCAGACGCGGTAGAGGGTGGTCATGCGGCAAGGCCTCGCCCGTGGTCTTCTCCGTCGCAGTTAGCTACGACTAAAAACGTTGGCACGTGGTATAGCTGTGGACGGGAATTACGGTCACAGAATGTCTCGACGTGAAACTTCCTGGCGAAGTAATACGCGAGCGGAGCGGCGTTACGTTGCCGGTAAAAAGTAAATCTCTCAAGCAATGTCATTTATCCAGCCCTCCTGAGCACAAGCTCTGGCCGACCCGCACTTTGAATCGGTCGCCGCAGTTCGTGAAGTAGCAGCACGTCGGTAACGGTGCGAACAGGCAACCCCATCTCCTCTGCGACGTCTTCACTGGACTGTCGCGCGTGGAATTGATCGATAATCGCTTGGCGCACAATATGGGAGAGATGCCGAGGCTTTACCCGGCATTTACCCATTGCTCGGCGTTTCGTTTCTGAAGTTTCCGTTTTTATCTGTTGTTCATCCATGTAATTTGCCTCACTCTGAAGGTGCGGACTTCACAGGGGGCGCTACTTGGCACCAGACTTCTTAGCCCGGCGCGCCTCTTCTCGATCCAACTTTTCGATGATGGCCGTTATACAGAACTCGCGTAGCGTGGCGCGCAACTCTCGCGCCACCTCCGCATCAATCCGCAACTTCAGGCTTTCTGGAACTTGAAAGTTGATGCCGATTGTCGGCTGCGGCTGCGTCTCATTTTGTTGTATGGTAGCCATGTAGTTCAGTAGTATCGTAGATCACTTTCTAGAATTCTGTCAATAGCCCCGTTCAAGAATTCTAGAACTATAACAATTTGAAATGATTGAGCCAGATAACATAAGCGATACTGAGACGCTAAAGAAGCTTGGGATTGAGGTTACCGTAGACCTTCACACCCGATTCAAAACAACAGCTTCGGGACGACGCATGTCATTGAAGGACGCCTTGAGTGATGCCCTGGAAGCGTGGATATCTGCCGCAGTACCCGGTACGCTACCTGCAAACGCGGGTATTCATGAACCCCAAAACCTAGGGACAGTCCCCAATGGACAACCAGGGGAAAACCCCCTTACAATACTTTTGCAGCAAATCCCCGAACTCATCAAAAAAGTTGACGCTATTCTCAGCGCGGTGCGTCAGAATGGCCAGAATTTACTCAATATCTCGCGCGTGTCCGCCGCCGACTCGACGGGAAATCGAAAATATGTTGACGCTATCGCTGGAGTTAAGCAAGCTGCGAAAGCAGGCCTACCTCCACGAAGAAAGGGCGGCAAAAAGGGAACGGGCGCTATTGGAAAGGTGTCTTGAGGAAATTGACGGCAGGGAATGACGTAAGAATTTACATCTAAAATAAAAACGAGCCGCCGCAGTGCATCACCACCGCGACGGCTCAGATCACCGGATCACTGGAGGATCACGATGACCGACAACGATATTACTACGCTGGAAGCAGCGCTTGAACTGCTCGACCGGCACCGTCAGGGCTTGCTGACGGATGAACAACTGGAGGCGGAACTAGTACGTACCGGAACCCAGCATCCGCAGAAGCTGTGGCATACTCCTCGGTGAGGGGATATGGTCAAATGGCTGGCAAAGCTTCTTTACTGGAAGCTGGCAGTACCTAATTTCGTTAGCATTCTTCCGCCCGCCGTGCACGTTGCGAGTGGCCCGTTTCGCGGGATGCGCTATGTTCGAACCGCCCACGGGAGCGCGCATTCCGCCAAGGTTCTAGGAACTTACGAACGGGAACTGCGCGATTGCGTGACTCTCGCGATGACGATGCCGTTTAAGTGCCTTGTCAATATTGGAGCGGGAGAGGGTTACTACGCGATCGGGCTCGGTAGGGCCTTGCATAGCCAGATCGTCGCTTTCGAAGCAGAAGCGCACGGGCGTGGCCTCATTGCCCAATTGGCGGACTGGAATGGAGTTTCCGTTTCAATTCGCGGGCTGTGCGGAATTGATGAGCTCAACGATGCACTGGCGTCCACTGGCCCGGCCTTCGTTGTCTGCGACGTTGAGGGTTACGAGGCTGAACTGCTCGACCCGCAGAGAGTGGATGCGCTTGCGAGCGCCTGGGTTCTCGTGGAGTTGCATGAGACCCTGCGGCCCGGCGTCTCGGCGCTGATTGTGGAGCGCTTCAAGCGAACGCACCAGATCCTGGAGATCGCAAGTGAACCGCGCAGGTGGAAGGATTTTCCCGGCCGCCGGTCTTGGGCTGCACTACTTCCCAAGTCTCTCGCTTTCCGGGCGATGGAGGAGAGTCGCGCGGAGCAGTCCTGGTTCTGGATGCAACCGCTAAGCGCGCTACGGTGAATCCGGGAACATGTTCGAGCAGCGGAAATTCCCACCGGCGAAGCCCTGGAATCGGTAGTTAGGAAACGGGTTGACGGTCTTGCTGCAGCCGAGCGAAACCTTGAGGGTTCCGGTGTGCGCGCGAGCGAGGTTGAACTTTAGCGTCCCAGCCGACCCCTTCACGCAAGTCTGTCCAGGCTCCGAGAACGCGGTGTAAACGAGTTCTGGTTCCTCGCCTCCAGTACTGTTTACCCAAAACGGCCGATTGAAGTAACTGCCCTGACCTCCGGTGCTAACGCTAGCCGGGCAGGTCGTGAAGGTTACCGTTTTGATTCCGGCACCGTCAAGTGTCCCAGTAGCGCCGTTGGCCACGTCTCCCTCGACTCCGGCCGCGACATCGGCGTCCCAGTCGTGAGCCGGGTACACCAGCTTGAGCCAAGCGAGGAATGCGGCGCGCTGCGTGCTGTCAGCGTCCCACGTGTTGAGCACGGTGATCCAGTAGGCCAGCCGATCGCCGCCGCCTCCCGTACCGGACCAGCCATTCGCGGCGAAGCAGCACGGGTCGGCCGAGTAATTCGTAAAGACGTTGGTCCAGTAGGCCGCATTCTGCGTGTTGACAAAGTTCGCCGTGAACATTGCCAGGAACGAATTGGCGATCCGGTCGCGCCATTCAGTCGCCGTCATGAACCAATAATCAGGCGTAGATGCCTGGCTCCCAGCGCTGGATAGAAGACCAGTCCAGTCGATGCCGATGCTGCCATTGTGGAAGAACCAGTTTGCGTTCAGCGCACTTGCCTGTGTCGCGAATATGCCGGCGAACAGTAATGACGGAGGTCCGGTTGGCCGGCAGTCTTTGGACACAGCGTTCAAAAAGGCCAGGTAGTACCCGTTATCGATGAGCGTTCCATTTCCCCAGCCGTTGCCTCCGTTGGCGATCACTTGGAGGTGATACCAGATATTGCTCTGGTAGTCGAAGGTGCAGTAATCCGGGTCTGTTGGCGATGAGGTTGCGATATTGTACAGGCCGGTGTGCAGGCCGATTCGATGCATTCCGGTGCTGAAGAAGGGACCAGGAGCAAGCACGCCATTCGATACCGACCAGTTCGGATTAGGAGTAGCCGAGGTTCCATGCGCTGCCGCCTGCCGCTGGCCGTCGAACTGAAACGTCTGCTTCTCAACCGCGATCTCCCATGACTTTACCGTCGCGAGTAATTGGATGGAAAAGCTGTTCATCGGCCACACCGCAGGAGGACGCTGGCCAGCCAATGTCACTGAGCCGTTTCCCGTGAAACCTGAAGCCTGAAGAGTGGCGTCCAGCCAATTGTCGCCACGATTGTAGATGTCTCCAAACTGCTTTGCAGAAAATGCCGAGTAACTGTTAGGGGCCATGTTGTCGATCACATCGTTAACACGGGTCAGCGCCGTTGACGCGCCGAAATTCAGCGACGGGAAGCAGTCCGATGGATAGCAGACGGGAATCCATTGCAACCAGTCCCCGAATTGCCACGGGATCGGAACATTGCGTGGGTCGAGTTTGGAGTCAAAGGCGAACTTGGTATTATCCATGTACTCCCAGGTATCCATGCCGTAAGTGAGTACGGCGTCGATCCCGGCTCCGGCAAAGAACTTGACCGTGTTGCTGATCCCAAGAGTCGATTCTGTGTACGTCCCGTTGGCCACGTTGACGGTCGTAAACGTCCGCGTGGTGCCGGAGCCGCCCGTAATGGCGTAGTCGTTGTTCAGGTCCGTATCGACCGTTGCGCCCCAAACTATGATCGCGTCTCCTGTCACGAATCCGGGATCAGCGGAGAAGGTTGCCGTCGTGACGTTTGAGGAGGTGACAAGCTGCGTTAGCGTTCCGTTGGACTTGTTAAACGTGCCCACCGACATCCCCGGGCCAGGCTGAAGAGGAGGATTCCATGGGCGCCCATTTATCGGAACAGGGACAGCCGCCGCGCGAATGAACGCAGCTATGTTGTCACCTTCCTGGTCCGTCATGCCGTGGAATTTGGCGCGCTCACGGATGGCATTATTGGAGAAGTTATAGACCTTTAGATCCTTCCCCTGTTTTGTGTGGCAGGCAGCGCAGGTCGTGATGGTGGACAGGACGTTATTGACGTATGGCGCTTGCGGATTCACCATCGCCGCCACGTTCGGCGTCCCGGCCGCATTTCCGTACAGCCAGAGATTCCCTCCGGCGACCGCATCAGAGCCCCCTGGAGCAGCGCTGGGCATAGCGGCAGCGGTGAAAGCGGAATTGGCGATAATTCCCCGAGCGGCAGCGATGACAGGCTGGGTCATATAACCCGTGGTGACGATTGTGTTTCTATTCACGGGGACGGTGTAGGTTCCGTTGGGGGATGTGCAACCTGACGTGCTAGTAACGGTAGTTCCACAGGGCGTGAAATCAAATGTGTTCGTCGCAGCCGCGGTGAGCGTTCTCAAGCCTCCGAACCTCATGTACATTCCGGGCGTGAACTGCATGAGCACCGTGTCGCCGGAACTGTAGCCGTTTGATGAGCACGTCGGGGTTGCGACATTGCTGGTCACCGAAATCTGGGTGCAGGTTTTGTTCGCCTCGATGAGATTGAGCGCCAGGATGCGCGCGCCGCTGGTGTTGCCTTCGGTTCCGTTGAATCGAATTCCTATCGTGACCGTCGTGTCGCTGCTACCTACCGTTCCGTCTGGGACAACCAGAGTAAATTCCCTGACCCGCGCGTAACTCCCGATGTCGCCGTAGTACTTCATTTCGTCGATGCCGGTCGCATTGGCATTGGTCAACGCTATCCACGAGCCGCCGTCGATCTGGAAACTAATCTTGCCATCGGGGCGAACTGCGCTCGTGTAGCCGGGATTGTGGATACGAATGTACAGCCGTAGACTCGTTGACGCATGTCCGCTGATAAGCGGAAGCTGTACACGGGTGACGTAGCAGTCCTGCCCGATCACTTCAATCGGCATTGGAAGCGGTGCGGTTGTGATCGTCGAGAACGGGATTTGGGGGATAGTGCCGAAGCCATCGCAGGTATTCGTCTTGTACGCCCCGGCTGCCGCCGACACGGTGAACGGAGAAACGATGGAGCCGCCACTATCCAGCCGGATTAGCCAAACGTACAACTGTCCCCACTGCATGTTGAGCGTTGTCAGGCTGGCAGTCCCTCCCACACCGCAAGGATCTGCGCAGGTAGTCAGGGTGATCGCTGAAGTTGGCGGTGTGAAGATGGTCGAGACCACCACTGCAGCCCTCGCCCATGCCGCTGGGACGCCCACCTTGCGCTCCACAGCACCCCCGGCAGGGCCGGAGTTATTCACGGTGAAGTGAGTCGCTCCAACGTCGAGCCTGACGGCAAACTCCTGGCCGTGGTTTGCCGCGAACAGTGGAATGTGGGCGAGTAGGAACAAAAGCGCTGTTTTCATTGCGCTCCTCGGTGAGCATCACCGCTAAAATGTGGACTGGGCGAAAACGTTTGGATTGGCCAATACGGCGGGGCCGCCTGCCTTGGCCGCTTCACGCAACCAGTTAGCAGCAAGAGGCCAAACAGAAGGCTGAGCGTTAGTAAGCGTCGCATTTGTAGACCAGAACATCCCCCGATACCGTCGTGCCGGAAAAGGTCGCGGTCGTTGTTGTCGATGCCGTCTGTCGCATGAGATTCGCGGTTGTCTGATTACTCATAGAACAGGCGTATCCATTTGGGGCGGTGGCCGCGAATGTCACGACCGGCGTACACGTCCCCGTGGTTCCGCTCGTGATCGTACCGGCCGTGTTGGCCCCGGCTATCGCAGTACCGCAACCCGAGGGGGTAGACGGAGCCGCTCCCTTGTGTATATAGGTCCGGTATCCGACATCCGCAAAATTGGTGCTATCGCTGTCCTTTACGTCTAACTTTCCGAAGCCCGCGCCGACAAGGTTGTAGTTGCTGGCCATCTTAATCAGGCCAGACGATCCCGTTTCAAGCCTGTTCGTCCCGGTGAAATACAGCGTTGTAAGGGTGTCGCTGGTCGTAAACGTCAGATTGGCGTGCTGGGCAAGGTTGCCGCTGGCGTCCACATAAAGAATGCGGCCTGAGGTGCCACCGGAGACAGCGCCTCCGATGGTCGCACCACCGCCAGCCCCAAACGGCTGGGCGAAGTAGTTCGTTCCGTCAGAGCAAACATCCATCCCGGTCGGCGCTGAAGCTGAACCTGCGGACAGAGTTAAATTCGCCGCCGCTCCGTTGATGTTCTGGCCGGAGCGCGCTACCGTGACTACTCCAGTGCCGTAGTTGAGCACCCTGACACACTTCCCGTCTGCGGGCTGGGAGCCCGAAGCCACCAAGGTCGCAGTGAATGTTCCAGACGCTACCGTGATGACCTTGTTCTGGTCGAAATCCGATGTCAATAGCTGATATGTGGTCGTTTGGGCGTTTTTAACGAACGGCCTGGAGGCAAGCGAGTTCCAGAGATACCCCGTTGCGTTCGTCAGCACCGCGGCGCTCGGAGTCCCTATGTCGGGGGTTGTCAAAGTAGGAGATGTCGCAAAGACGAGATTTCCAGAGCCGGTCTCGCCGGTGACCGCCGCCGCCAGATTAGCGCTTGAGGGCGTTCCTAGCCATGTTAAAACGCCAGTCCCAAGCGCCGTGCTGGTTACGGCAAACGAAGATCCGGCGAAGGTTGCCAACCCAGCCGCCGGTGCGCTCGGAGCGGTAACCCCGGACCCAGCCACGCTAACCGAATGTTGTGCATTTGTGCCGTCGAACCAACCGTGACGCCCGGTTAACGTCACATACAGGCCGCCTGAATCGATGCTGCTGGGAATGTTGGCTGGGACGATTATCACCGACGCTTCTGTCGCGCTGGATGAGAAAGTGTTGTTCGCTCCGGCAACGGCGTTGCTAGCCGCGAGGTCGAAGAACGCCCCAGCGAGAACCGAAGAGTCGAAAGAGAGCGTCTGACTGCTGCGCGTCAACCCCGCCCCTAGCAGAATAGCTCCGGTCGCCGTGTCTATGCTGGAGACGCCGCCCCCTGCGCCGCCGCTGGTGCCACATGAGAAAGCGTCCGTAGATTGGGTGAAATTTAAATGGTTCCCGCCAGTGTCAGTACAGTCTGGGATCACTTTGGCAGTCGCGGTCGTATTCGCCGTTGTGATGACTTCTACCGAGTGCGCCGCAGCAGTGGCGCTGTAGGCAATACCGTTGACCTTTGACACGGTGACGGCCGGGAATGTCGTCGTAACGTCGCCCGTCATTACCCCGGCATTCGTTAATCGTGCAGCCGCCAGAGCGCCTGATGCAATCGCTGCGGCATCCAGGGTTCCACCGCTGTTTGCCGCCGCATGGGCGTGGTTAGCGTTAGTGAAGCCGGTTGCCGAGATGGTCGGGGTAGTCAGCGTTTTGGCGGCGAGGGTTTGCGTTGAGCCTAGATTTACCAGCGTATCGGTTGCGTCTGGGATGGTAACAACCCTGTTGCCGGTCGGCGTGCCCGTTAAGCGCAAGTAAGTGCTTCCGAAAGTTCCGCTCCCCCACAGAAACAGGTCCCGAAACGGCTTTGTAGTTGAACCCGCGTCTACACCCGTTTGTGCGAGAAGGGAGGTATTAATTGAAACGGAAGCAAGGTTATCCAAAGCCGTACTTGCGCCACCGGAGCCGCTGTTAAGTTGCTGGGTCCACGTGTTCGTGGCGGAGCACATGAAGATTTGCTGACCGGCCGTAGCGTCAGTCGCAAAATAAAGCTGTCCCACCGCACACGTTGCCGGAATGGTGGCAACCGTACCGCTGAGCGCTAAAGACAACCCCCCGAAGCAGTCCGACAGACCTGTCTCTGGGTTCCTTCCAATTTTCCCGCACTGTCCGAACGCAACAATACTCAAAATCAGCGGCAACGCCGCGCGAATAAGATATTTCATGGGGTCTCCTAGTGAATTCCCTGAGTGCCGGGAAAAAGCTAACAGCGGTAAACTTTAGGTGCTAAGGATGTTGGTTTACGTTCAGCAATCGTTGCTTGCCTTCGCAACGCTCGGCTATCTCGTGCTATTTGTGCGGCTCATGCAAACGACTGGATTCCTGCGGGTTAAGTTCTTTACGCTTTACGTCGGAGTGATGGTTCCGGCGTCCATGCTGTGGAATCCACGGGACACGTTAAATGTTGTCGGCTGGGGAGCAATTCTGATTCTGCTGAAAATCTGCGTTGCCATCGAGGTCTATTTAATCGTCGCGCCACGGCTGCACATCAAAGAGCGCCGCGGAATCCTGTTGACGGTGACCGGCATTGCGGGACTTTGCTGTCTCGTGGTTACGCTCGGATGGGAGCCGAAAAGCCAATGGCTGCTAATGGACTGGTATCGAGCCTTTCGCCAACTTTCACACGTGGCACTTTCGGCGATGCTGCTGTTTGGGATTGTCGGCTGCCTGTGCGTTCGAGTGCCGCATTTGGAGCGATGGGAGAGAAATCACGCTCTGGTGACTACGCTGTACTTTTTGATCATGACCGCCCGCACATTTGTCAGGCCAGGAAAGGGTGAGGCTGATCTGTGGAACGTTACCGACTCGCTGGTTTCGGCCGGCGTCTGCTTATGTGTAGCGCTGTGGCTACAATTTGTCGTCCCCAAGAAATCTCAATTTCAGGCGTTTTTCAATCTTAGAAATCCTACGATCATGTGATTCGTGGATTCGGCGATTCTCTTCGCGGATCAAGAAGTGAGCCCTGCGGCCCTCTTCGGCATCGGCCTCTAGCGCCCCGATTCTTTCCAGATAATCGTCGCTGGAAGTTTGCAGCCTGGTCAGCTTATCGACAAGCTTCTGGCGCTTGCCGTTCGTGAGCGCATCGGGCGTAGCTTCTTGAGATCCGCTCTGCCATTTTTTAAAGCCCCTTACGGCAGCTGCGACGCAGGCGCCGAATACTCCAAGGTATCCGGCGACGGCAACGGGGTCGATGGGGAATTGTGGCATCTGGTCAACCCGTGTCGGCTCCTTAGCCCGGCCCGCCCGGATCGCCAGGAGGCGGATCGTCAGGGTTATCCTGCGTCTGTGGAGGCGGGTCATCGCAGGGCGGCTTCGGAGGTGTCGGCTTGTCGTGCTTCGGTGGCTTTTTGTGATGCGGCTTTTCTTGCTCTTCCTTTTTCGTCATGGAGTGGCGCTCCTTTGTGAGATATTATACAGCGAATCCGGGGAAATATTGTGTTAATATGCTTCTGGGCCGAATGCCGGTGGGACTACATGGCGATGTCTCATCAATTTCTTGTCGGCCCATTCTCACCGATTAAACAACCCCAGCAACCAGCAAACTAGCAGAATAATCAAAACAGCGCCGAGCCCAGAAGGGAACCCATAGCTGGGTCCCCAGTTGCTGTGTCCGTAGTAGCCGAGCCCGCCGCCGAACAGCAGAATCAGGATGATGATGAGTAGAAGCATAGTTTCCTCACTGGAGCAACTTAACGAGCGGTTCCGAGCCGCGCAACAGGAACGCGAGACAGCCGCAGAAGATGAAGATGTGACCGACTTCCTTGGTCTCTGGAGTCTTCGCGATGTAGTACATCAGCAGCCCAACGATGAACACGAATACCGGAAAATAGACAATCATTTTTTTTGCTCCTTCGCGGACCTGTGCCCGTCCTACTGTTTCACCGCGGCATCAGCCGCCTGCGTCTGCTTAAACCGATCCACCAACTGCGCTTCAAGTTCGGCTATAAGTTTAGTAACGTCCTCAATTTGCTGAGACTCCTCGGGGGTGAACTTGATCAACACGGCCAACAGGGATTTATGGGAGGTAAGACCCCTTTGCATCTCGGCGGTCATATTGCTGTTGACGAGCGTATGAATCTGCACCAACTGGTCTCCGTGGGCGCGCGCCACCTCCGCAGCCTGCACATTTGATTCGGCCAGCAGTCTCGCAACTTCATCCGTTTTGGCTTCGGCTTTCTCTGCCGCTGCCAATGCCCTTTCGGCAACCTCGTCCTGACGTTTGTCCCGTCGCTCCTCTGCCTCCCTTAGGTGCCGGTTGTTCAACCACGACAGCATCAGCGGAGACAGCACGCCTGCAGCGGTAGCGCTCAACGCGATTGCAAGCGTGTTGTCCATCATGACTGCGTATCGGAACGGGGACGAGGACGATACTCATTCATCCGCTTCACGATCTCCGCGCTGTCGTGCTCGTGCTTTCGCATATCCCGGCGCGCTTCGCGGACCAGCCATGCGAAACAGAGAACGGCTGCGATGGCGGCTAGGATGTAGGGGAGCCAGGAATTCATGCAGTCGGCAACCCCAACTGCCGCGCTAGCCACGCAAGTTCATTCTTTAGCTCGTCAGCGCAATGAAATCTTCCGTCGTACAAATGTTTCTTAATGGCGGCCTGGAGATTTCGCAGGAGGTCTTGCAAGTGCACTTTGGTGGTGCGGTGGATCATGCTATACTGCTTTCGTGAAGCGGGCTGGAAAAACGGCAATTCGGGAGTCTCATAAGCTCCAGATCTGGGTTCAACTCCCAGGCCCGCAACCAAGTTCTCGATACAACCCAACGATGGGGGAGCCAGTCGTTAGCCCGATGGTCTCGGTTAGCCGAGCGGGTTGCAATGGACGAGGGACGCTCCCCACCCCACGCCCGTGATCCTTCGGGATATGGGGTAGTGGTCGCCTCCGAGTCTTGGGAACTCGTGGCCTCGGTTCGATTCCGAGTATCCCGACCAAATTTCACCGCTTCAGCCCCTGAATAACCGCAGCCGCCCCGTCCACCGGATCTCCGTGACCAGGACATAGAATCTTCACCCCCGGCAGGTCCGCCAGCTTGTTGATCGAGCGCTGATTGTAGCCCTGATCCAAAGTGAATCCATCCCAAGGGCACGGCTTCTTCTCCGGGCCATCTCCGGGCCACGTATTGATGATGTCTCCGCCGAACAGAACTTCCCCAAACAGAAATGCCATATGGCCCTTGGTGTGGCCCGGTGCGTGAACTACTGTCAGCGGCCCGATGGTGTCGCCATCCTTCAGCGTGCCGTCTACATCACAAGCCACGTGGCCGCCGCGACCGAGAGCTAAGCCGGTTTGCAGCTTCCAGACCGTGAAATTGTGCGGCCGCTGGCTCCACTTTGGGAATCCGACCCGCTCGGCTTTGCGCTTGCCCCTGATGATGTCGGCCTCCCAATCGTGGGCTAGTAGCCGGGCTCCAGTGAGACTGCGAAGATGCGCTGCGCCTGCGATATGGCTGCGGTGCGCGTGCGTCTGTAGAATGATCTTGATCGCGCCAGGGCCGATTCCTTTGGCCGCAAGTTGGGCGAGCAGGGTCTTGCCGTCGTCCTCGGACAGCGTATCGATGAGGATGCCGTCAGAGGCCAGGAAATAGGCTCTGACGTGACCGCCAGCGTCGTCGCCGAGCATGTGAATTCCGGGAGGTAGTGGCATTGTGTTAGAGTGGGGGCGTGCTGGCGTCAGCATCGGTGGCGGACGTGCAGTTGAGATAGCATCAAGGCGGAAAAATGGTGGTTACGCGGTAATCCAGAAAAGCGTAGAGGGTTCGAATCCCCACGCCAGCACTTCACTTCACCCCTCGCGGCTTCGGAGTCACAACCTAACCCCCAGCGCCGGTGAGATCGACACCAGGAGCCTCAGAATCAGTTCCGCGTTATCCGCAGACGGCCCATTTTCCCCAGGAGGAGCGGCGATGACGGTATCCTTGCCATTCAATTCTCCAGCCTTGTTCAGCTTGTCTACGATCTGCTGCAACCACGCCTGAATCGTCGCGTCATCCGGTATCTGCTTGTCCGACGCCGCGCCGGCTTTCACGATTCCCCCGAAGAGATTCTTAAACCAGGAGACTCCGGTGGCGAGTTTGATCGGGCCGGTTTTATTGCCTAAGACTTTATCCAGGAGCTTCACTATCAGGGGAGCGATAACGGGCTCAAGTGCGACGAGGATGGGGACAATGGCGGTTGCCATCTACCTTTTCCCCTCGCACTTCGCGCACAGCTTGAGCATTCTGAGCCACTCCCTGATCGATAGCTGACAGCCGCAGGATTGGCAGCAGCTCATGCGCCAGCCTTGGCAACCTTGGGACGATCACCGGGCATCCACATGCCTGCATCCCGAAACTTGCGAAATTGCGTACAGGGTGGACAGTCGAGATTTGAGCCGGAGATGAACATGTCGCACATGCGCTGCGATTCAACGTGTTCCATGCAAGCCTCGAACTGTTCTCGCAGAAGCACGGTGACGAGTTCTACATCGCAGTGGGTCAGCGTGTGCCTACCTTCGCCTGCATCCTTTGACGACAAGTTCAACGACTGCAATTGGCGCGAGAAATGGAACCATCGCAGCAGAGTACGCGATTGCCACCAGCGTCCCACAAGTCCAACCGGCGATGGCAAAGATCATTCCGCCGCCAGTGGCGTCCAGACCTTGGTCCTGTGGCCACCGAACCCGGTAATCGCGATCAGGACGCACCGTACGCCGTCCGGGCTGGTCGCTATCGTGCCCAGTTGGACATTGCTTCCCTCGGACTGGTATTCGCCGTACTGATTGCGACTACCAAATTTGATCGTGCCAGGAGGGGGAGTCAACGCCGCATTGTCATCCTTTGGCTTCGGGTCTGGCGGGGCAGTGAATCCGGCCGGTGGAATCGGTCTCGGGAGTGGCGTCAAGCGGGTGTCCCTAATCGTGTTGTTGTCCCACCAGTTCGAGAGGTCGCGTAAGTAGTTCGCAATGAGAGCCGCACGCTGCGCTGCTGCCTTAAGCTTTAAATCGTTTGCAATCATCGCGTCGATTGTTTCGCTGCGGAAATCAATGCTTGCAAGAATTTCTGAAAGGTCTGCCATATTCTCCTTTTTCTGATAAACTGTTTTGCTGTATGCAAGCCACCGACATTCGTGAATATCTGCACAAGGCCGTCATCCTCGAAATCACCGATAGCGGCATCATCGCCATTCGGCGAAGAGGCAAGCCTTCAGAATGGCTCGCCGCTCCGTTCTACAGCGTCGAGACTGAAGCCGAAGCCGCCGCGCTTCTCGCGGAGCTCGCCAGGAAGAGAGACGGGGAGTACGAATATCCCGGCTTCAGTAGCGGCACCGCCCCCGTTTCGTTTGTGACTGAGCAATTCCATCGCGAGTGGCTTGCTCAAAATACGTAGCGGTAAGGGTCGCCATTTGCAATCACTGCGTTGCTTGAATTCAGGTACGCAATCTGAATCCATGCCCCTGCCATCCGCACGTCGGGAGAGACGGAGCATTGCGAGACGCCTGAACTTGAAGTGGTGATCGTAGCTGCTCCGTTTGGTAAGGTTACGGTGCAACGCATTTTGTCGCCCCCTGTTGGAAAGGCTCCGTCGATCAAAAGCGCTTGCGTAACAGGAGCCACAACCCCACCCAGGATATCCGCCATCGCGACAGAGGCATTCCCGGCTCCGTCCGACATACCGAGTTGCTTTCCGTAATCGCCATTGAAGTTCCCACCTCCGCACGGAACTGTGCCGCAGGAAGGCAGAACTTGCGCCAGATTCCCATGCCCGCCATCCGCTCCCTGCCATCCCGGATCGGTGGCGTTGTAGAACATTCCCGTGCTGGTAGAGCCGGTACCGGCGTATGGAGCGGATAGGGTCAGGCTCGTGTTGCTGGCGCAGGAAGCAACCAGGACGCGCTTCCAGGTTGGATTCAGTGATGGATTGCCGGATCGTGAGTAGCTGTCGAAGGTGGCGCTGGTAACGCCATCGGCAACGGTAAGGTAGGTTGTGCCTGGGCAGGTTGAACCGTTTCCAAATTGTGACAGGAAGGCGGTCCCGACGCCGCTTACCGCCGTACTGCTGGCGGTAACCGTGATCACGCCAGGAGCGTAGACGCTCGTTCCGGTTGGGGGAGTAGCAGGGGAGCCCGCGCCAGTCGAGCCGCCTCCAAGCTGCTTGTTCAGGTAGTACTTTGTGATGTCGCACCATGTACTGTTCCCGGTCATACGGCAAAGCCAGCCCGCCGATCCCGCCGCGTCCGCGCTCAGGTTGCGACCGCCGAAGAAGTCCTCGTTGCAGGTTGTGGAAAGGGACAGTGGACAAGTGGAAGGCGCATCCCGGTTGATGCCGAATGTGCCGATGCCGCTCCTCGTCGTCCCCGTATAATTACGGTCGAGCGTTAAATTCGTATCATTTGTAACTGTTGTCCGGTAGCAGCCTCGATTATCGCTGGTGATGTCCCAGATGCAGATGTGCGGGTAGGTGGATGGGAATTGCGTGGTGAAGTGAGTATTCGTTCCTACGACTGCCGTGGAGCCGCTTGTCACCGCAATTGTGCTGGGGTTGGAGAAACTGGCGCTATTGGTGAGCGTTGATCCGCTGTATCCGGTGCTCAGCGTCATATGGGTGTTGTCGGTAACCGTTGTCGTTGTGACCGTGACTCCACCGATAAGCGCAGAGCCTCCGTTCCAGAATTGCTTCGTGAAAATTGTGTTGACTCCGGTGACCGCTGTTGCTCCGTTCGCGACAGATAACGTCTGTCCTGCAAAATGACATCCCGGAGCACCTATCGCTGCGCAGGCTCCCGCCTGGTCACTGTTGTAGTCAAAGTAGGTCGGGTCCTCTCCGTTCGTGTCATTCGCGTACAGGACCGCCGCCAGAACTCCGCCGTCCGCTCCCCTCCCGAAGTCATAAATAAAGCGCGCCAAGCGGGGAATCACCCCAGTACCCAAGCCTCCCGCCGTGTACAATTGTGCGGCGAGCGCTGTGTTATTACAGCCTGAAGCGTTCGCTAAGGCGTCGTATGCAGCGATGAGAGCGATGGCCGGGAGGCCGTTAGATCGCCAAGGGGAGGTCCCGTAAACTCCATTGATGGGTACGCTGGGGATTGTGATGTTATTGGTAAAAAGGCTCTCTGGATACATCCCGTAGTCAGTGGACGAGTATCCGGCCGGCGTGGCGATCCCATTGACCCAGATGTTGGTGACTTGATTCGCAAGCCGCGTGCACCATGTTGTCCCGTTCAGGCCGTGCGCCACACCGACCGAAGCGAGTAGCGCAGTGCCGCGCAGGGCATAGGAAGTCTCGCGCGGGTCGAACGATGTGACCGGAGACGATGGGCTGAGCCCTCCGTCGAGGTTGGCCATATTGGTCACTACGCGCTCCATGCCAGCCCAATATCCAGTCGGCGCTGAGTAGGTCGGGTCTGATCCGCAGGCGATCAGCGCATGGGCCGGGGAGTTTCTCCCAAGCCCGAAAGCGTAACCTGAATCGGTAGACCAACGATACACGTTGTCGCAGAATGAATGGAACTGCGTTCGGTAGACGGTAAGCCCGGTGCTCGCGGCAAGGCGGCCGATTGCTAGTCCAGCTTCGTAGAATGGCAGGATTTTTGAATCCGCCGCACTCGTATTGTAGGGGTTGTACGTTGAGTTCATGCGACCCCAAGTCAATCCAGCGGGGAAAGCATTGGTTGGATTCGTAATGAAAAAGCTGGGCAGAACGGCGATCGTGTTGCCAGACTGCAAGCTGTTCACGTATCCGACGAATCTTCCGCGAAACGAGGCATCACCGTCAGCATCCCAGTTGATGCAAATTCTCGTGCCGACGTCGCCGCCGGAGAACGTGCCGCCGCTTAACTGGATCGCTACACCGCCATACGTGTTCGCCGTAATTTGCCCGCCGACAACTTGATTGATTCCGGTGCTTGGGATCTCAACGGTCCCGGTTCCTGGAGTGCAGACAGGTGGGGTAGTGGAGACGGTGTACAGCCAATCCGATACGGCCGCAGAAGTGGCCGAGTGCCAGGGCCAGGATGACGCACCGTTGCGGATGACATTTCCGATAGTTTTGGATTGCTCGTCGGTGCTGTTGATCACCACTCCGTTTGAGTCTGTCGCGACCACACCCACGGTCTGATCGACAGAGGCAGTAGTTCCAGTCGCGTCGGAAACGGTGAGACGATAGACGTACTGCCCCCCGAGAGTTGGAGTGATCGTTGAGGTCACGCTCGTGCGGCTGGAGAATACGCTCTGCGCTGGGCCGGAAATCTGTTGCCAGAAATAGCTGGCAACCTCTCCGGTTCCAGGATATGAAAGCGATGTCGAAGTAGCGCCCGAAAATGACTGTCCCGCCATTGCGCGAATTACCATTTTGTAAGCCGTTAATCCCGTGATCGCGGCAGTCGGCGGGTAAAGCGTGCTATCGCTGAACGTCCCCGTCGCCGCCGTCATCGTGTAGCCGTTGGAGCTTCGGTCAACGAGTGAGTCTGCTTCGAAGATCCAATCGAATACCTGACCAGCCGTGACAGGAGCGTCCACGGGGCAGGAGTGGCTAGTGTCAAGGGTATTGAATATTCTAAGAAAGCCAAGAGTTACGGTCGGCCCAAAAACCCAACCGCTCGCGCGGATAAAGTTTCCCCCACTCGTGATCGTCTTGACCGATATTGCATAATTCGCGCACGCCCCTGTCCATGTCTCAAGCGTATACGTCAGCCCGCTCGCATCCCTCTGCCAGCGATACCGGACATCCTGCCCGTTTGTGAATGTCGCCGATGGAAGGCCTCCAGGCGCTCCGTCTGCGCCTTGACGGCAGGTAAGAATGATGCTCGCGTCAAAATTGCAGTTGAAGTTTCCAGACAGCGAGTCGTCATTCAGGATATTCTTGGACGCGACGGCAGTAACTCTTCCCTCGACGCGATAGCTTGCAATCGTCGCGCCGGTGACCGTGGCGGTCGCTCCAGTTCCTCCTACGCTCAGAGAGCGCAGGGATTGGCCGTAGCAACAGGTTGCGGCGAGGATTAGCAGCAATCTCATTTACAGGGTGACTCCAGTTTGCAAGTACCCGAATCCGCGCATGAGCATTGTCCGCGCCGATCCGGTGAGAGTCTTTAGCCACCACTGAACATGTTCGTTTTCGTTGGGCAGGTTAGTTGTAATAGTCTGCTCTGTTTCTCCGTTCACCGAAAAGCGCCAAGTCCCGGCTGTTGTAACCCGAATGCGTATCGTGTAAGTGGTGTTGGCGGCAACGGTGACCGTGCTGTCCGCCGAGGTACATGTGGATGAGGCGCAGGAGCGGAATTTGAATACCGTATCGCCGTCAGCGGTGTTGAAGGAGACCCCTAGGCAATTGGCTGCCCCGTTGATGCAGTTAAGGCTACCATTCACAAAGCCGACATTAAACATGACGCTTGTGATCGTTCCAAGCCGCACAACATACTGAACTTCAACGTTAGCTACGGTTGAAGGATTGACCGCCAACAATGTAGTGTTCGCCAGATGTGCGCGTGTAATATCGTTCGTGGTTCCGCCGGTTGTCAACGTGACTTGGCAGCCTCCGCCGGTTATATTGCTTGCCGCAAGCGTTCCAGTACCAACGTCGTTTACGCCAGTCCATGAGAGACCACCGAAGTATTGGAGGTTGCTACCAGCCGCTTGGGCAGCCGTACAAAATGTGTCGCGCAGAATGATACTGGAAAAATCGAACGGATTTTGTGAAACGACAGCACTGGAGACGGAGATACCGGAGCCTCCGGTGACTGACGTTCCCGATCCGCCTTGCAAGTTGAAAGCAGTCGCTCCCGAGTTTAGACAAATACGCCTTGATTGATTAGCCGTAATGTCGCCAGCGGTCAACGCTCCTCCACTCGGAGACAGAACAGAGAGAGCGCCAAGCGTATCCATATTAATACTGAAGGTCGTCGTGTTGGCAGTGCTGGAATTGAGCGTAAAGCAACCTCCTGCCGTATACGTGGTAAGCGTTGGAGTTAGCGTACAGGCACCCACTGTACTTCCATTCGTAGATCGGCAGTAGGTGGCCGCTCCCGACTGATCGTTAGCCAGCGATTGAATAACGGCGGTATCGGTCGCGACGGACAGTTGGTACTTGCCTGCGGGGTTTGAGCCCGTCAACGCAACGCCGGTGCCTGCTACGAAATTAGCCGTTCCTTCCGTCGCCGTCGTGGAGCCGGCGGTTTGCCAGATGGTGGTGCCTGCGCCTCCGCAAGATCCCGAGGTACCGTTCACCTTAACGCAATCCGTCGCTGTTCCCGATACCACCCCAGGCGTACCCGCGCTCCACGTTCCGACGCCGGTCAGCGATGTGAAGTTAATGGAGGCGTTCGGCCAGGTGTGCGTTTTGAGAGTGGAGGCGGGGCCGGAGATCGCAAAGAATCCGTTGCCGGTGCCACCGACCGCGCCAGTGAGAATACCGGCCGCGATTGCCGCTGCGCTCAAAGTTCCGCCACCCGCAGTATTCTGGTGCGTATGGCCAGCTAGGGTGAAATCCGGCACCGTTGGTTGGCCGGTAAAGACCGGAGAAAGTAGCGGAGCCTTGAGACCAAGAGCGGTATTCAGGTCCGTCTGTGAACTCAGCGTGCCCGTGATGGAGCCCCAGGACCCACCTCCGCCGCCCCCTGCCGTCCCAAAGCTGTAGTAATTGACCCCATTGCTGCGAATACAGGTTCCCTGCGTGGTTGTGTTCCCAGCCCCGAGAACTAAGGTTGCATGACCGTCGATCGTACTTGTGGTTGGCGTGATCGTCACGGTTCCTGCCCCGATATTCGACCAGCAGGCCCACCAGCCGTATCCGAATCCGCTAGCAGCCGTAGCTTGCGGCAAAGTGTCGCTCATTGATCCAGCGTTCGAGCGAACGATTTGTTTCGTCCAGTCTGACGCAACCGCTGTATACGTCGTCCCGGTTTGCAGCTTGACGATGGAGCGATTTGGGAACTGCGCCGCGAGGGGGAGAGAGATCGCAAGCAGCAGAATGGTTTTCATTTGATTTACTGGTAATCCAAAGTGGCCCTATCCGCACAGACTTGTCCGTAAGGACGACCGCCGACTGCGGTTTGAACGGATTGCAGTAACGCGCTTACAGTTCTGAATTTTTTGACTTTCCAAATGCCCGCCGTGTCGCGCGGGGCCGTAGTCATTATTCGGAGTGTTGATTCGGTATAGGTGGCGTCAGAAACGCTAGCGCTGGCGTATGTAAATGTCGTCGTGCTGGGAACCGTTAGGATGATGAACGTGCCGTTGATGTCGGTGTCCACGGTTCCTCCAGAAACGGTCACCTTGTTGCCAATTTGTAAGCCATGCGCCGTTGATGTGGTAGCGGTGCCCGTGTTCGACGAGTCAACGATATTCGTTAGCGTGGAATTGTTGCGCGACCAGTAGAAGGCGGGCTGGATTGCCGGCGCTTCGCAGGTATACTCTAGGTCCGTGCCAGAGTAGAAAAACAATGTTGTAAGAGCGGTCTGTGCTCCGAGAGCAAGCGCAAGGGTGATTACAATCGCGAACACTTTTCTCATGGTTCTCCTCTGGATCTACGGCCTAGCGGCGATCTCGGCTTCGATGCCTTCTATTACACTCGGCGTGATGATCTTCTTGTCGATCCAATCCTGAAAGATACGGGATCGCTCTGCAGGCGGAATGTCCGTTAGCTTCTGAACGATAAATCTGGCGCGAGTTTTCACGGGCGAAGTTCGGATATGCGCTTCGAATCTGGAGAGATCCGAATTCTGGCGCTCGATGATCTTCTCAATGGCTCCCAACGTCTCATCGTCTAACTTCATTTCGCGTACTCGCTTGCCGCGCTCTGCTGGCGGGATTCCCGAGAGTTCCGCATACAGCGTCTGCGCTTTCCTGGCTAGCGCTACGTTCTCATCGGTGACGGCGGTCTCGACCTGCTTGAGGTCGTCGAATCGCTGGGTTTCTTGTTCTCCGCCGTGAGCGCCAGAGAATCGACCCGATATTTGCTTGCCCGCAGTAGATGGGCTGGAGATTTGACGACCCAAACCTCCGAACTGCGTTGCTACGGCGTTCTGGATCTTCATCGGCGACACCCCAGTAAGTTCCCCTGCCTTTACGAATCCGCTTGGAGTGTCTGCGGTGTACTGGTTCTCCGGAGAAGCCTTTGTTAGATCACCATAGGGGCCACGTGTCGGAACTATCTCGCGATCGGTGTACAGATTTTTATTGGTGATTCCCTCAACGCCGGCCTTGACTAGCGGGGGAAGAGTTCCGCTCGCTACGGCGCCACCAGAGAACTTGCCATTCCTCTCGAACGGTACCGGCGATAGGTCGCTGAGTACTTGTGTTGCGAGCACATCGAGAGCCTTTGGATTGTTTTTGTCGAGGTAGGATAGGAAGTTTTCCAGCGGATTTCCGAATGCCTTGGCGTCGCCTTTGGGAAGCTTGATAACTTGGGTATAGTTGCCTTTTTCGTCTTTGGCGTCACCGTAGATGATGAGGAAATTGGCGTCCTTCTCGTACTGCGAAATGTCGTCCCACACGTCCTTATGGTTCCGCGTGTTGTTCAGGTAGGTGGCAACGACCGGAGCGCCGACAATGGCAGCCAAGCCAAGCGCCGCGCGTTTCGGCTGGCCCTTGATCGCTCCCAGCATATTAACCGTGCCCTGCGTGCGTGCATTGAGGAACGGAACCCACTGGTTGACGATCTTTAAGGTCGTGCCGGATTTAGCAAAGTCCACCGTAGCGTTGCGGGAGTTGAACGCTGCTTCCGTCTCCGAAAGCCCCTGCCGAAGCGCGCGTTTGTAAACCCCGAGACGCGGAGCCATCTCGATATGCTCCGCCGAGTACCGCAAGAGTTCTACCGGATTTAGGATCGTCTTGGCCGCCTTCAGGCTGAGCGGCTGCGTCAACTGTCGCGCTGCCGAGGGAAGTGCTTTTTGGCTGCCGAAGTAGCCGCTGAAGGAAGCGCCACTCTCCATGTAGGATTGAAAATCTTTCCCGTGATTGACGGATTCGGCAAACCCGCGAATCCAGTCCGCTGGCGTGAAACCAACCTTGGAGACGATGGTGGCAGTCTGGAAGTCACGCACGGCGTTCGCCGGGATGAAGGCCACGTTCAGGGAAGTCGCGCCAGCCCTGAGCGCCGCGGCGCTCTTTGACGCCCATTTGGTGATGAGATCGGCGCTTTCTGTGGTCATCCCCTTGAGCGCCTTGCCTACATTCTTCGGAACGGCGTACTCGTATTTCACGCCGTTGCGAAGTACGGCCATCTTGTCCATGCCAGCCGGGACAAAGCCGCCTTTTCCTACAGGTTCGACGATTCCCTTAAACTGCGGATCGGTTGCCAGCGAAGCCACCTTTTCGGCTACCTTATTTCGCTCGATCAGGCTGATTGTTTTGGCTGTGCGCCGGATGATGGATTCAACGGGATCGGCAATTGCCTTCTCGCTGCCGGAAATGGCCTTGATGACCTTTTGCGCCGGGACGTTGAATGAGTTCGAGCCGTGCGGCATCTGATCGACCGAATCGGCGAGGTACTCCAGGCGCTCGAATGGGATGTACTTCTGATTCTTTGTAAGAATAGACTGGTAGGCTTTTTGTCCGATCAGCCCAGCGTCGGCCGCTTCCTTTAGGATGCCGTTGCTGTAGTCGCGGACGCCTTGCGCCAAACGTTTTACCTCTGCCACCTTCTGCGGCCCCAGTCGGGCCTCCATCGCCGCGAGTTCTGCTTGGACGTTGGCAACTGTCTTTCCACCGGGGATTTTGTAGGTCGCCGCAAGATCCGGCCTGGAGCCGAGTTCGACGTGGCGCTCCAATGTCATGTAGTCGGTCGCGTCGCGGAGCAGTCCCGGCCGGCGACCGATAGCCGACTCCCAGAAGCCGCCCTTGGGTAGAATGTTGGCGAGTTGATCTAGGCGGTTTTGGATCTTTCCGTAATGGCCTGCGTAGTTGCGTGCGGCGACGTAAGGGTCGGAGTCCACTGTTAGTTTTTTGTCTTTGACTAAATGGCGCAGTGGGGCGAGGCGGTCGAGGAGTTGAGTCTCAAGGTCGATAGCTTTTTCCCGGATAGCTTGCGCATTGATGGTGATGGAACCGCGTTCGGGATTTCGGAAGGCTGCATCGAATGCTTCCTTTGGCGTAGACCTGCCGAATATGCTTTCCGTACCGTTATCGAATCCCTCTGTTGCATACTGCCGAACGGCCTTGGTAAGAGCGGTCGGCGTCATGTCGCGTAGCGCAGTAGCCAATCGAACGGCTTCGTCCGAGAATTCAGGTGCGCCACCGAACATGTCTTCCTGCCTAACTGCGTCAGAAATTGTCTTCAATCCGTGAGCACGGGCATACTCCAGAAGATTCAGAGACTCACGCAACTTGGGAGCTAGGTCCCATTCCGGATTCCCCTTGGTTGTCATCGCCGGAGCCGCGATGCGCTCCAGCTTGTTCCTTAAGGATGGCTCTGCCCTTTGCATCTGGTCGCTGTCGGCAAAGAAGTCTCCGAGGAGCATCTTGGAGATTCGCTCTTTCGCGTGCGCCGTCACTGCTCCGGTGCGTGCGTCCACCAGCTTTGGCTTTTCCTGGATAGTGAATACGCCTTCTTCGATGAGCCGATTAACTACCTCGTGACCACGGTTGCCGCTCAACACTTCCGAGATGGTAGTATCTGGACCGGACTGCTCAAGGGCTGAGGCGATGTATTCAGTAGCCCTCGGCGACATGCCACGAGCGTCCGTGGTGGATTGTTCGGCGGGCGTTAGTTCAGCGGTTTCCCGCTTATTCATGTCCGTGACGGCGCGAGACACATCCGACTTAGATGCCAGCTTCCTAACGAGAACAGGCTGCTTCATACTGGCCACGTGACTCGCATCGAAGCCAAATTGCCCAGCTTTTTCGGAGAGGGTGTTTCTGTAGGCCGCTGCGCCTTCTGGATTGCCCTGATAGACGCGCTGAAGAGTCATCACGCGACTATTCCCGCCGTACACGTTTCCATTGGAATCTATTACAGGAGGTCCGTTCGTGGCGGTCGGATTATCGTTAACAAGGAACGCCGGATCAAAGCGCGGGGAACTGTTTATTAAAATGCGTTCTTGGTTGGACGGATCGGCGTAGTTCCGGTCATTGCGAATCTGGTATTCGGGATTCGCCTGGAAAGTGTGGCCGCTATGCGAGGGCTGGATATCCGCTAGTTCGCGGAGCTCGTACTCGGTTTGGTATCGGGTGTCTTCGCCGGGGACGCGGACTTCGGTGGCGCGACCAACCCTAGTTTCATTCCTTGCCGGACGCGATCCGAGAACCGACGCGCCTTCTCCAATTCCTCTTGGTAGTTCTGTTCCATACGGTGGGAGTATATCAGAAACCGGGGTAGGTTGTGGAGTGGATGGCTCTAAGGCTTGTACTGGAACTACCTCTTCTGGTCGAACTACGATAGGCTCACGTGTAGCCTGAGCGGGGACCTTTGAAGCAACTGGCGGCTCCGGAGTGGAAATCGGCGTCACTTCTTCAGGCCGTACAACCAGCGGACGGCGGGCACTGGGTGCCGTTCCTACCTGTCGCCGCTGCGCCTTCGGAGGCCCCGGTGCGGAGCCAGCCTTGCCCTCCGCGATCAGATCGTCAATCGCGATCCGATCCGGATTACTGAGTTCCTCCCATTTCACGCCCAGCCGTTGCGCTGCCGTCTCCCGCGCTGCCTGTCCTCGCGCTACATTCTCTGGGATGCCCGTCTCCGGAACTACCGGCTTGACTGGCGGCTGGAATACTTCGGCGGACTGGCGCGCTGTCTGTGGTCGCGGAGTTCCTGCGGCGCGGAATACGGCTGCGGATTCTTCGGCGGATTTGAACGGCGCTGGCTCGATAGGTCCAACAGGCTTCGGGCCAACAGTTTCCGCAACCTTCGCTTCGACTGGCGATCGATGCCCACGGCTCGCCACCAATCCGCCGCCGGCGATTCCAGCCACGTCCGCAATTGGCGCGGCGTAATCTGGGTCTACGCCGACCGCTTCCAGGCCCTTCTCCGTCCCGTACTGCGCTGCGGCTCCGGTCGCAAGGGCGCGGGCAGTTCCCATGGTCAGCGGCAGGGGAATGATTCCAGATGCCGCCTCAAGTCCGCCGCGGATCACATCCGATACCCCACGAGACTTAGCCTTTGCTCCCGGCTGGGTAGCAATCTTCTTGCCGCCGTAAATCATCCGCATCCCGCCTCCGATCACCGGCCCTAGTCCAAAATCGGGAGAGTCGCGGAGTGTCCGGCCTTCGCGGGCCGCCGTGCTGACGACTTCCTGTTGCAATTGATCGGGAGTACGTGGATTGAGGCGGCGCTCCTCGTCTGCGGCCTCCTTGCGTTCGTCCTGGGCCTGCAGGCCATAGGGGACTAGGCGGCGCGGGAGTCGCGGAGCGGATTGCTGGTCGAGTTCCTCCGGACGCACTACCAGCGGCGCTTGGTCGAGTTCGTCGATTCTGACCGTGATTGGCATTTAGTTATCGAGAACGAGCGTCCCGTCCGGATTTACGCTTAGAACTTTGTGCGGCTTGCCTTTATAGTTCACAGGGTCGCCTGGTTTGTACTTAGATCCACCCGCCGAGGGCGACGGAGACGCGGAACCGCCGCCCAGGAACTTTTCCATCGCTGGAGACAACTTGCTCTTCTTTTTAGGAGAGCGCTGCGTTAGCTGGCGCTCTACTCCAGCGAAAGCGGCCGGATCGTCCGCCAGGAGGCTCTTAGCTTCGGCGACCGCCGCTTCCAGGTTGTCGCCGTGCTTCATGCGGAGCTGGCCGACCACCTCGTTTATTTCCCGCGTCAATACTTGGTTGGGCGTGCTGCCGGCCTCGGTCTTAGTTTTTCCGATTCTGCCTAGCGGAAGCTTGCCACCTGGGGAGCTCGCAACCTCGGTAGGCTTTACAGATACGGCTGTGACGTTCCCTTGGTTGTCCGATTCAAAATGCGTAATGGGCTTCTCAGGGTGAAGTTGGTTATACGTGTCCCTAAGGGAATCCAGTTGCGCCTTCTTCTGCTCCGGTGGTGCGTCACTGCGGAATATTTCCAATGCCTGCCCTTCGATGGTTCTCGCGGGCGCAGGGGCGTTAGGCTTTCCGGTACGCGCCGTCCTGAAGCCGGTTGGATCGCTAGCGTCGGGCACGATCAGATTCTTAGTAGGGTCATGTTGAATCGGATCAGGCGGCTTTGGACCCACTGCTGCCAGGGCCCTCGCCCTCACCTCCTGTCCTTCGTAAGCCCCTGCGTGAGCACGCTTGAGCGCTAGGTCGGCTTCCTGATCCTCTGCTGCTCGTTGCGACGTTACCTTGTTGCCTTCGATCTGCGCTTGCTGCCCGTATGTATCGAGTCTCCGCTTCCAATCGTCAGTACGTCGCCGGAATCCTGCTTCCCCGGTTACGCCTTCGACTGCGGCCTGCGTATCGCGCGGGTCGATGCGCGTCCGTCCGCTGGCATTGATGAATCCAGCCCCACCACCAATAAGCCCAGCCGCAAGACGCTGCCACCCTGACGGTGCTTGGCGCTCCGGACGCTCTCCTAGCGTCTGCTTTACTTTATCCATCGCGGCGCTGAATTCCGGACTGAGCACACGACTGGAACGCGGCACAGTGATCGGTGTGGGCGAAGAGGCAGGCGCTTCCTCGGGATCATTCGGATACGTACGCATGGTGCGCAGTGGGTTATCGCGAGGGAGGAGATCGTCCTCTTCTGGATATAAAAAGCTCATGCGTCCTTACGGCTTTGCTCCAAAATAAGCGCCGACTCCACCCGCAACTGCGCCGGTCAATTTCTCCCACCACTTGGGCTGATTGTCCTGATTCGCCTGCGCCTGCACAGTGCCTTGCTGCAAACCGCCCTGCGTACCGTACAATCCGATCTGCTGGCCAGCCGCTGCATTCTCGTTGCCGCTCGCCACATCGCTCTGATGGGTCAGATATCCGCGACCTTCCTGCGCTTCCTTGAGCCGCTGTTGCGCGACCTGAGCGTTCCTGTTCGACAGCTCTGAATCGACCGCCGCGCCACGGTAGAACTGGTTTTGCTGATTTTCCTGCGACGTCCGCGCCCTCTGCTCGGCAATGATGCGTTGACGCTCTGCCGCGTCTTTCTCCTGCCCGACGGCAAGTTCCGTTCCGAGCCCTTGGTTGTACTGATCAACGTTGCGCCTCTGCGCGTTGATCTGCTGCTCTCCGGCGATATCTGCCTGTCCGGAAACCTGCGCAGCGTTCGTATTGCGGTCGCCGATATCGCGCGCTGTATCAAGACGCAGCGCCTCCATGCGGTCCTGCGCCGTAAGTCTCCGTCCGCCGAGCGCGAGTTCGTTACTGGACCCAATCTCGGCCGCAGTCGTTTCACCGGCGCGCCGGCCCTTTTCGATATCGCTCTCCCGTCCCGCCGCTGCGTCGCTGGCGTAAATGCGGGCCTTGGTGGCAGCGTCTCCAGCCGCCCCTCCACTCTCGCGCAACAGGCGCTCCTTCATGGCCGCGATACCACCGGGATCAACTCCAGCCGCTCGACCCTGCCGCTCCAGATCACCCATCGCCGCACGATAGCCGGTTCCCGCCGATATCCCAGCGCCAGTTACGATGTCCTGTTTTTCCTGATCGGACATCCGCACGCGGTCGGCATAGCCGGGGTCCTGCCTCAGTCGGTCAGGATCTGCCGCTCCACGTACCCGATCCTCGGAGGTGTCGAGCGTTTCGTTAACGCCAGGTACGTAGTCTTCCGATAGCCGCAGATCCGGTTCATTTATGGAACTATACAGGCCGGAGCGCAGCCCGCCGCGCGCCTGCCGCTGGAATACCTCGCTCGTGTTCTGGTTGTCGTTCGAGTAATCCGGGTTGTAGTATTTTTCCCGCTCGTAGCCCTTTCCGGCGATGGCTTCCTTTTCAGCGTCATTGAAATAGTTGACGTTGTAGGCGGTGTCGCTCGGGAGAATACCCTGTAGTTCCTGTTCGCGGATGATGGCATCGCGCTCTTCGGGAGAATAGCCGCCCCTGCCCCCAATGAGTGGATCGTACGCCTCGTCGCCGTAGGAACGGTAAAACCTGCCTGCTTGGCTGGCGTTGGTAGCGCGGTCTTGCGCTTGATTGGCAAGATTGCCGCCTTGTCCATAAATCCATCCTCGATCCTGGGCAATAAAGTCTTTGGCGTTAACTGCCATGATCCCTCCGCTACCTTTTCTCCGCAGGCTTCTGCCAGGTCATGGTTTTGAAATCAATCACGCAGCCCGAACATTTGGCGTTCTGAATCTGCTCGATTGCCTTCGCTGCAGACTCGCTGGCATTCTTGAAGGCTTTCTCTTTTTCGTAGTAAGCCGCAAGCGCCGTCGCCATGTCCGCACGGGCCTCGGAGACCGAGAGCTGAAGTTCGCGAACTGAACGAACCTCCGGGTCGGAGAGCTTTTCTGCCTCTGACTTGTCGGCGGAGAAAAGTGACCCGCAGAGGAGCGCTACTAAAATTGTAATTTTCATAGGATGCGTTCTAGTACTTCCCTTGGTTGCAAGTTACCGCAAATTGCGGTATGCTTGCGCTTGTGAGTATGGCAAATGACTACAAGTGCTTTAAGGTTGCGACTAGCGTCAGGTTGACACCGGAAGCCCTGCGCCTCTGGGCGGCGCTCGCGAAAAAACTTGGATTGACGAAAAGCGCCTGCCTGGAACTGGCAATACGAAAAATGGCCGAACTCAGCAAAATCGAGTAGGTACCCCATGCGGTTGCTGATCTGTTTAACGTTTTGTGTTGCGTCGATCGCCCAAGAGCCCGAAACCGAGATGGATATTCACGGAACCTGCACCATCACCGGCATCCGAAACGCGACGGACGGAACAACGGCCACCTGGACGGATCGCTGCAACCTTGAAACCATGACCCCCAAGGCCGGATTCAACAACCTGTATAGGATTGTCGTGAAGCTCTCCATGTCAGCGCCCATCGCCACAGACCTTCCGGCGATCCATGATTTTGTGAAGGCGCAGAACACAACCGCCGGAAACGTCATCTTTACGTCAATGCTTTGGGGGAAGATCACCGTTTCACCTAACAGCCCGACCCTTCGCGCCGCTCTCGCATCCCGAGCGCCGGCCTTTGAAGTTCGCCCCCAAGTCCTATATATTTCGATGTTGAACGAATCCACATTGGAAATTCGCGTAGAAGAAAAGTATGAAGACTTCGACGGAAAGACGCCACTCCTGCCGTGGCAGTTGCGGTACGTTGAATCGTTCCGAAGATTCTCATTTTCCCGCTAGCAAGTTGATGCGTATATTACGCCACCATTGATCGAAATGGTGCAATCGCTAACCCCACCGCTATCGCGAACAGAAAGGACACCTGTAAAGTTTCCGCTCGAAGTTGTGATTCCGTTTGTGGCGTTGATGATGTCGGCGTAGACAACAAGGGGTCGGAGGCTGGAACTACCAAGGGTATAAGCGCCCGTTGTACCGGGGAGAAAGTTACCAGAGGTGTCAATTTCCCAGCGCTTCGACGCGGACGTAAAGAACGCCAGCGGCAAGTACGTTCCGGAGCCGGTCTTTGAAGATGCGACGGCAACGTAGTTGCTGGCGATGGCCGCGAACGACCCGATGGAGGCATTTGTTGCGGCGGTCGCCGAGACAAAGGCGTCCTTGCTAATGATCGCGCCAGCGTTATAGGACACGTCGGTGGATGTCAGGTTTCCATACAATCCGCCATCCACGGTGATGCGAAATCTTTCTGCCGAGTTCGTAAAGATCGCAATCGGCAGATCGGTTCCAGATCCGGTATGGTTCGAGCCGATAGCGACATAGCTTCCACCTATTGCAGAGAACGATCCAACCGAGGCGTTGGTTGTGGCTGACGCGCTATAGAATCCTTGGCTGGATATAAACGCGCCTGGACTATAGGAAACATCCGTCGAAGTTAGGTTTCCCAGTAACCCTCCGGCTGTCGTCATCCTAAAATAAATAGACCCATTCGTATAGAAGGAAATAGGGTTAGCGCCGTTAGTTCCGATCAGGAATGTGCTAGGCCCCACTACGGCCGATCCGTTAGCGAACCCCACTAGGCCCTTTGAACTCGCTGATGAATCCAAAAATTCAACCGCTGAGTATCCTGCGGTGTTGCTGTTTTCCACACGCACCACGGAATTTCCAGAAGAGTTCCGGTGGAAGTAACTTAGGCCCGTCACATCCATATCGTGGCCAAAGTACTGGTTCCAGCGATGAGTGATGTTTCCGAGCTTCCACGTCACGTCATCGAACGGAACAAAGTCTCGACCTACGCAGGTTCCCGGAGCGCCTGCATCCGTTCCGCCGATGCACTTGAAGTAGATCGTGTTGTCATTCTTGCGAATCTCAAAGGAGTTCCCAGTAGTAGTGCCTGCTGGATCTCTAATGATGAGACCTGCCACGTCAACACGCGGCGTCTCAACAAACACTGAAGCGTTCGCGGCCACGTTTCCGGGCTGCAGTACAATATTGCCGTTACTGGTTCCAGATCCGATAATCGTTAAAGATTGGCCCAGCCCGTCGCAATTTAGAGGGAACCTGCAAAAGCCATTTGCCGATATAGAGTCCGGTGCCCTTAGTCCGAGATAGTTCACGCCGTTTACTTGGCGCTCCCTAAAGCGCAGTTCGCCAACCGCAGATCCGTCAGCCAGCGGAAGAATAGTTACCTGAGCGCTCCTTACCTGGCCGGAGGCCGAAGATGCCACTAATAGTAGGGCTAGTCCCCAAGGAGCGGAACGGCAACGTTTGACCATAGTAGATTTTGGCGAGCCACAAAAATGAACTTGTTCTGCGCCCCTGGCGTCGTAGAAATGTCCACCGTTGTCGTTGAGACGAATTCCGCCGACCATGTAATTTGCCTGCCGCCTGTCCCATCCTGAACAACGAAAACTGTTAATATGTCTCCCTCTTTCGGCGTTGGAAGGCCGGTAGAAATTGCTGTCGTCGGAGCGGTGAGGGTAACAGTGAGAACGCTGCTTTTTGGTAACGCCGCGACCAGTACGGCGAGAGCGGCGATGCTCGCATTGATGATTGCCAACAGCGCATCGACATCTTCCACCGAGTAAACGTTGAGCCCTGCCAATGCCCGAGTACTGGCGTCTAACTGGGCCTGGGCCTCCTCTAGCGCCTCTGCCGTCAGATCCGAATCCCGATTCCGCAGTCCACGGATCTGATTCGCGAGAACGCCTAAATCCGCCATTTACCTGTTCCGCCACATGCCCCGCCAGTACGGTCGAATCTGCGCCAAGTCGAACCACTCGTTAACCGCATTCGTCCGAACGCGCACCGAGAAATTGTCCACGTCCTGCAGGTCGAACTGAACATCGGCGTCCTGATCCGGAGCCGCTGCCAACGTCGCGGTGGATGCTGCATTGCGCGTGCGGTCAGGGCTGTACGCGGTGATCGCCAGCGTTCCTGCGCCCTTCACGCTGAGCTGCAGCCTGCCGACGCGGCTCGACTGCAGGGAGTCTCCCGAGTCCAAAACCTGTCCGGTCTCATAAATGCCGTCGATGGCCACTCCCTGGTCGTTGCGTTGATTTTCAACTTCCTTCAAAATCTGGCCAGACGCTGCAGGCCCAACCCACAACACCGATTCGTTATTGGTCTCCTGAACCATCCCGAGCGAAGAGAATAGGCCGCTGGCGAACAGGCTTGTACTGTACGTGTAGATCGCAATATCCACGTCGTACGGTGTCATTCCCTTGGAATAATCGACAACAATGACGTGACTCAGTTCGGTCGCCGAGTCCAGCGGAACGCCGACAAGACAACGCTGCTTAATGAAGTCGTCAACTACCTCGACGGCGTAAGCAGCTGACCAGTTGATCCGGTCCCACTCTGCGCACAAATACGTGATCGGCTTCTCTTCGTAGACACCACGGAAAAGAAACAGGCCAGCCTGCGCTGCAACCCAGCCGTAGTCGCCGGCAGTTCGATCCGTCACGCCCAGCGGGGCAAGGGTTCCAATCGCGCCGGAGATAACCTGAATTGCTCCCCATGTCGTCGGATACCCACCGCGATCCGACATGCCGTAGGTCCAGGTCGGCCCGATCAGATATAGAATTCCGCGAATCACTAGGGCCGTGATGACCCGCCGCACTCCGGGCATCTGCCGCTTATGTAGCGCAGTCGTAATTGCCTGGTGGTTGTTCTCGTCGCTGATCCATACATCGGTATCGGCTATATAGACTATGCGCTGCCCGAACTGCTTCACGAAACCGGGAGAGAACGGCCCTACTCCTGACGAATTCTGCGTATCGTAGTCGAAGTTATCGACCACTTCGGTTCCGCGAGCCGCAAGGTCCTCGTCTGAAACATTGATATCCCAGAAAAAACTGAATCCAGGCGTCCCGCCCGGCAGCGCTACGGGATCTCCGCCATCGGTTCCCGCTGGAACGAAGTACCAGATATTTGGATTGTCCTCCCGGGTCATTATCGGATAGGCCAAATCCGCGTCCGTTGGAATATTGGCGACCACAGTAAAGCGCAACTTCTCAGAACCCGTGCTTGTGAAGCTGGCTGGCGTGAAAACTGAGCCGACAACCGGGCCGGGACGCCCTGGAAAGCCAGAGCGTGACTGCATGATGAATCCGAGATAGTGAAGGCCTGCTGTGACGACGCCCGAACCAACAGGCTCACTGCCGGTCGCGGACGTGACGGCCATCGGCGCAGCGAATGCCTTGTCGGCAGGGTAACCAGCTAGCGTGCTGTTGACAACACGCGCCTCGGATTGTCCTAAACTCGAAGTGTTGAAGACGGCGATGAATGCGCGTGGTCCGCCTTCGGCCACAGCCGCAGCGCGGATGCTGGCCACCGTGAAAAGGGAGGTGGCTACGCTGGTCGCGATATTGAGGGCCTTTACGGTCGTTCCTTCTGTATAGATGACCTGATTGAGGCCACTGGTGATCCAGTTGTAGATAGAAGTGACTTTCGCGGAGACGGCAAAGCGGTTTGCAAAGCCGTCCCGCGTGACAACGCGGCCAGGGGGGAATTTGACGTTCTGGCAAACGAACGCCCGATTTGCCTTGGCCTTAATTAGGTCGAGTTTTGTCCATGCCCCACGAAGCGAAGTGATTAGCTTTGTGGACCATTTGGCGAGGTACATCTGAATTTACGTTGTGAAGCTGCCGATTGAATACACCGTGTATGCTTCTGCCGCAGCGGTTACATTGGTGAGTACAACCAGGAACCGACGCGAAGCGTTCTGCGCGATAGTCATCGTTCCGCTGAGCGTTGCCCCAGATCCGGCTGTTACGGTGATGGTTTCCGCTGCGTCTGCTGTATTGGTGATTTGGAACTCGAACGATTGCCCAACGACAGCGCCGGGAATAGCGGCGACGAGCAACGCGGCGGTCGGCGTCACGTCGGATCGATTCGCGCCGTTCGGATCGCGGAGGAGCAAGCCTCCGAGAATCTGAGCGGCGGTGTAGGTGGCCGCACCAGCAGTAGTAATTGTCGAGACAGTGCGAGAGGCGAGCGGGATCAGGTTTGGAATCTGAACTTTGTCGCCAGCCGTAAGGCGCATAAGTTCGACCACTCCAGTGCCTGCTGCGTTGACTGCAGTGATCGCTTCGTTGTTAAGGGCAATTGGAGGAATGGCGCGATTGGTGACGCTCTTTCCCCACCAATATGCGTCCATGACGCGAGCCAGAACCGCTTCGATTGCGTAGTTTCCAGTTGGATAGGGCATCGTGTTTTCTCCTTATATCGATGTCCTCCCTTAGCTGGGGGAACCAGGCGAGAAGAAGATCAGGCCGGTGATGGTACCCTGCGTAGTAATCGCGCCATCGGAAAGCTCGGTAGCTCCATTCCACAGCCTGACCGTCGCGGTCCCGTCCGAAACCAGGGTGATCTGCGCGGCGTAGCCCAGCGAGTTTCTGGCCAGAATATACACGATGTCGTTGAACTTCACCTGTAATTCGATGCCGACAGAATTGAGCAGTGCCGTAAAGTCGGCAGCGGCAATCGTAATGCCGCCGGTCGCCGTGGCGTAAGTTTCGGTTGTCACCAGCTTAAAGGGAATCACTCCCACCATCCGGATCACCGGCAGAACCGCGCCTTTCGGGGCGGGGAAGAAAGAAAGTGTATTGGCCATCTCGTTTGTTCTCCTGTTTACGTCGTCTAGGCTTTCGCGCGCCTCGATTTACAATTCCCCCGCTGGCGCGTCCGGCGAGAGACTAAATTTGTCCGTTGGCTAGAAGTAGATCGCCCGTGATCGGAATGTACGGCGATAGGAAAGTGATCGTCGATCCGGCTAGCGTGTAGTGGACGTTGGGATATTGCAGGATTCCCCGATTGTGTAGTTCCAGGTATCTCGGAGTCTGGTCCAACGTATAAACCGCAAGTCCGTCAGTGCCGTCAGTCCCACTCGGAGTTCCAGTGATGATGAACGGAATCATATTCTCTGTCGTCCCCGCTACGAAGAACCGAGCACCCAACCTTGCAAGCGTCGGCACGCCGGCACGGAAAGGCCTCGGGGCGACCGGGATGTTCTGCTGCGCCGTTATCATCGGGCCGATCAAGCGTCTTGCGTCGCCGCCAACAATCCCTTCGTGGAATCTTGGACCTACTGCTTGGGTCATCAGATCCTTGCCAAGCTCGGGATCTCCCTTGCGGGGGGCCGCAAATGCTGCCGTCAGCTTTGCTAGAAGCAGGCGAACGCCATCGATGCCAACGGACCCAGTAGCGGGAACCGCACCGCTCGCATAATACGTGATCTGCAGTTGGCGGGCAGTGCTGGCTGCGACGAAATAGAACGTATCGTCGCGCCACTCAAATTCCATGAGGTTGTCGGACGAATCCCGTTGCCACAGATTGTCAACCTGATTGACCGGCGAATACCTATCGGACGATCCGCTGAGCCGCTCTTCGAGTTGAATAACTTCCCCAAAATCCGCAATTCCTGCAGTTGCTGGCGTCAGGCTTGCCGTGCTCACCGGCAGCGTATACGTCGTGACTTTTTTGACCTTCTGGATTTCGTAGAGAACAAACAGGTCAGCCAGCGTGAGATACGCCATACTGAACGCCCACGTTTGGATAGGCGCCGTGAATCTACTTCCCGCCGTGTCATCCAAAAACTCCAGGGCGTCTGCCTTGATCGCCTCTACAGTGCTGATCGCCATCTATTTAGGCAGCCTGAATCGCCTTCATCGCCGCTTTCTTTTTGGCCTCAAGCGCCGCGAACAGTTCGAAGTTAACGACGTTGCCGCAGCCGAAGCATGTAGCCGCATTAACCGGAACATTCTTGCGGCAGTACGGACACTCGGTCACGTCGAGATCGCTTGGAGGATTGAGCCACGCTGGCTCACGGCCGAGACCCATTGCCGCGACACGCATGAGCCACGTGATTGCCTTGGCGCTCCGTGGATCGGTTGCGAGGCTGTTCGCGAATTCCATGCGATCCGCAAAGAACAGGCTCTGCGCCTGACGGCCGGCCGTGATCTCCGCTTCGGTCGCCTTGCCGGGCTCTCCGCCTTGCCCAGGATCGGCGCACATCCACACGCCAGGGTGGCATCCGGCGCTCATGCCGGGAGAACCCTGAGTGGCGTGCTTCAGAAAATCCAGGCCAACCTCTTCGGCGCTGAACTTCTCCTTGATCTCCATGTGGCTGACCGGCGCTCGGTTGGATTCGTATTGATCCTCGATCACCTTGTAAACAGGATTCTTGACGCGCTCGCGAATTACGTCAGCGGAGCAGTTTGCGGGAACACCTTCGATCCAGAACTGTCCAGTTGGAATGAATCGCGGGCGGGAGATCCCGACCGTCAGCGGATAAATCGATGCGATTGTTACTTGGCTCATAAAGTTTTAAATTCCTCCAAACGAAACGCTGCCACCGCGCGACGCGCCGAGTTTGTCTTCGAGCGCCTTGCCGTTGTCGAATGCCGGCCAAAAGTCGTCCACGATGTCTTTGAATTCCTTCTTTTTGTCGTCAATGGGCTTCTGCGCTTCGCGGCGACACATGTCGAGAACTTCACTCCAGTTCGCCGACTCCTGTGCCCGGATGCGGGCTATTACCATCTTTGTGTCTTCCTCGTCCGGCTCCTGCTCGGGATCGAACTGCGTATTCTCGATGGCGTAATACTGTCCCTTGTACGGGTAAGGGAAGTCGAGCCCGATACTGTTCGCCCACTGCTCAGGAGTGAGTGTCGGGGTTTTGAATTGCGCGAGCACCCAGCAGTCTCGCTCGAATTTCTCTGCCCAAGAGTAGCGACGATAGCGGGGCTCGACTAGGATGAGTCGCGGCCCAGGAAGGAAAAGTCCGCCAGCGCCCCTTGCTTGCGGCTGCAAGACGTTCTTTGTTCCCTCTTTGACGAAGTAAAACAGCTCTGCGGCGCGCTTCCAGGCGTAGCGGGGCTGGTCGGAGACGAGTCCGAGAGACAGGCCTAGTTGCTTGTTGAGGTTTGAGATGCGTTTGTTCATGGGGTCGTGTGGGCCGACCCCGGAGGGGCGGCTACTGCTGTGTTCGGGCTAGGCGGCGGCGTTCACGGCGTCTAGCAAGATACGCTTCGCGGTTCTCGGATTGATACTTGTCGATAAAGCTTCGCCGACAAATTTTGCAGCCACGGCCAATTCCTGTCTTTGTCTTGTACTCGTAGAGGTTGTCGCCGGAAAGCGGATGACCATTGATACAATGTGTTTTCTCAGGCAGAGGGTTGGCGGCACGGAATGCCCGATATCGAGCCGCGCAACGAAGTCGATCACACTCCCGACAGCCACGATGCCCGTCTTTGTGTATCGTGTTTCCTGGTGTGTACTCGTGACCCTGTGGACAACGGGTAATTGAGCGTTCAATAAACCCGCGACCGTTCGGCGTAACGTCAACATGTTGGAGCGCAGTGCGTGATTCAAGGTGGTCCGGGTTACAGCAGGCAGGGTTCTCGCATTTGTGATGAATCTGATTTCCCTGCGGGATCGGGCCAATTGCAAGCCTATATGCAAGGCAGTGAGTCTGTATTGGACACTTTGATCCTGTGACGATTCGCAAAGACAATCGACCATAGCCCTTGCATTTTGACCCCTGCCACTCCCAGCAGTCGGTTTCCTTTTTGAGGCTAAGGCGCGATGAAAATCTGTATAGATCACTAGTCGAGAGTCCGAGAAGGTTTCGCTGAAAAGACGGGGCATGAAGGTTGTCCATGCCCCTATTTTGACTTGTCTATATGTTATAAGTCAAACAAAATAGTACTATTGGTAAAGCGGCGGCGCGGTAAGTCCGTAAATGAACCCTCCAGCCCCAGGGCGGACGTTGTACGGTTGCTCTTCACAGGTTAGCCCGAACCACACTGCCGCCGCAGGCCCACCAGACCCGCCGGACAGTTGGAAGAACCGGGCATCGGCTCCACTCTTGCCGGGCGTCTCGAAGAAGTCCATCTCGCCGAGTCGCGCCCATCCCCACAGTTCCGGGATGATGTAGTCGATGCGGGTTTCGTCCTGATGGATATCGACCATGTGAGGCATTCCGCACCACATGAACGATTTCTTGCCCTTCAGTTTCGGTAGCCGGTCCACCGCTTCGGCTTGAGTGGAGCCGAGATCGATGCGTTGGATAGACATCACGTTCATCCAGATCGCTGCCTGTTGCGACGTCGGGCACAGGCCGACCATATTGTCCGCCTGCTTGCCGAAGCGCTTTAGGTTGCGGTGGTAGAGCGCCATACCGTGCTCGTGGGTGAGTCCACCGGCAGCGTTGACCGAGTTGGCGATAATCTCGTTCTCGTTGGCGCGGTTGATGCCGAGCGTGGTTCCGGAAGTGGCCGAGTTATTGAAGTATGGAATACCCTGGATTCCAGCCGGAGACGCGCCGGAGGTTCCCTCGAAGCACATCTTGTCGGTGGCAACGGGGCTGGTAACAAGTCCGCTCAGTAGGATAGTGCGAGCGCCGGGGTCCCACTGCTGGATGTAGAGCGTGCTTGAACTTTTAAGTGTGGCGAGCGTGGTGTCGTAGATGTTGAGGAACTGGCCACGGCGCAGACGCATCACGCCAAAGTTTGCGTCCATCGTGTACTGCGTCTTACTGGAGACGGTAGCGGTTGCAACGGCAGTCGCCAGAACGGCTGTTCCATCGCAATGCAGGAACTTGTCGCGGTAGACCATGAATTCGGGAACTGCGTCCGCGATCATCGCTTTGAACGGATTCTTGATGGCAATCGTCTTGTTCCGCGTCGCCTTGATCGACAGGTGGTCGATTTCAAAATTTAGGCGCAGCGGGAAATAGCTGGAGATCATCACGACGCCGCTCGATGCGGTGCCGCGGCCCATGTCGCCGCCTTGCGGGTTGTAGGTTCCGACACGGCCGCCGTTCGTTACCTGGGCCGGGATACGGAAATCGCGCTCGCCGACTTCGGTGACTTCTCCCTTGTCGATCAGATCCGCCGCCACGTTCCACGGCATGGAAATCCATTTGTCGAGCTTTTTGCGGACTACCTCGGACTGTTGATAAAGCTGGGCAGTACTCATCTTTTCCTCGTTGAGTGCGCGCTACCCGAGAAGGGCGTCCAATTCCCGGCGAAAACTCTGCTCTCCGTTCCAAGGTCCGGTATCTTTTGCTGGAATGAGAGACGTTTTCGGGGCTGGACCGCCACCGCTGGGCGCTCGCTTGTTTTGAGCAGCCGCAAGGCGCTCGTGCTTAGAGTCGATGTTCACTTTCAGCGACCTGCCTGCCTCAGATGTGATCGCCGGAAGGTGCTTCTGGACGATCTGCTGGGCCCTCGATTCGTGCCTACGGACAATTCGCGCCGCAATCTCCTGCCGCTTCTGTTCAGAAGGGGCCATCCGCGCCGACTTGAGCTCGATCATCATCAGGCGCTGCCATTCGGCGTCGCCTTTGAGTTCGTTCTGGACAAGGCTATTCAGCCGGTCCTGTATAGCTCCGAAGGTCTCGGAAAGTTGGGCTTTGTCGTAGTTCGGTTTGATGCCGGCGAGTGAAGTTTCCACTACTTTGTGGACCGCCGATTTGGAGTCTGTGTCTGCTTTTACTCGGAAATCCTGCCATTGCCGATCGATCGCCGGCTGGGGCGCTGCGGTTCGCGTGGCCTGGTCTTGTCTCGGCTGGGGCGTGGCCCGCTGCTTGGGAGTTACCTGGACGACCTTTCCCTCATCGTCGATGTATCGATTGAACAGGCGCTTCTCGATATGCTGCGCCGAGCGAGTCAGGTTTACGTCACCCTCGGCCTTAGCCAGCTCGTAGAGATCCTTGATAAGGATGTCTGCCGCGCGACCCTGTAATTCTCGATACGCCGCGGGATGCTTCTCAGCGATCGTGTCGAAGAACGTCGCGGCGAACGGAACCATTGGGTCCGAAGAGACGTCGCCGTTTGTCAAGGCGTCCTGCGCTTGGCCGAGAAAGTGATCGACGATGCCGCGTGGATTGGCTCCGAGGAAATCAAGGCGCATCTCCTGGTGGCCCAGAAACGCTTTGTCGCGGATATCGATGGCTTCACGAAGAGCCTCTACCGTAGGTGGCTTGCCGTCTTCCGTCAGGGGAACTAGACGCTGTTCCATCTCACGGCGAAAATGGTGGCCTTCCTCGAACGTGCGATAGCGCTGTTCGTTGAGACGGAATTCTTTCTTGCCGTCCTTGTCGATGACGCGGACGCCTTCCGGCAGATCGGGAGCAGCTTCAACTGGTGGCGCTTCCTCTTGGACCGGCGCTTCCTCGGCGACGGCTTCGACCGGAGGGATCTCTTCGACCGTTGACTCCTCGACTGTCGTGGCTTCTTCGGTCGCAGCCTCAACGGCTTGCTCGGTGGACTCCTCGACGGCCGGAGTCTCTTCCGCGAATGTCGATTCGAGATCGGCGGCGAAAGAAGGGTTCTCGCCTACAGCTAATTCATCTGCCATGCGTTTTCCTTACTGAATTGTTGGTTGGATTGCGATCGATTCTGGATTGATCGGCTCCGGAGGTAGCGGTTCGGACTGCGCGTCTTTCTTTGGAGGCGCGGAGCCTTTCTCTTCTTCCGGTGGAGGCATCATTGCCATTGCCGCCGCTTGAGCCATCTGCCGCGCCTGCCGCGCGCGCGCCTTGACGTTCTCGTACCCGGCGGGGGCCTTTAGTTTTACCTTGTCGCCCTCATCGGAATTCATCCAGCGCTGGGCAACGTTGAGGAAGAACGCCGGATCTTCCTCGATATCGTCGATTGGAATCGAAGGCAGCATCACCGGCTGGCCGGTCATCATGTCAATGTCTTGAACCGGCTCTTCCCTTGCGCATCGGCCGATGATTCTGACCGCTTTCTTGTAGGCGTCTTCCATCGGAGATTTGAATCCGGCGAGCTGTAACAAGTGGAGGAGTTCGCTAATGTTGATGATGTCGGTCAGCGCCAGAGACTGCATAACCTCCGGGGGAAATTCCTTCAGGAGCCCAAGTAGACGGTCGGCCCGCTCGGTAAACGAGAGCGCGATCCCCTCGTCAGCCTCACAATGCCAGAGCCCTTCAGTCAGTTCCGACTGATCGACGGTATCGGAGGAGACTCCGAATCCAGTGTCCTGCTGAACCTTGATTTCGCCGGAACCGTACTTTGCTCGTAGGCGCGTGCCATTTTCGTAAACTTTTTCCCAGAATCGATTGTGGGCGTTTGAGCAAGGCGCAAGCGTCATCATCGCCTGGTCCTTGCGCTGCTTGGCTTCGCGATAGGTACTGGTAGGCTGGCCGCCACCCGCTAGTTCCGGTCGAATGCCGGTCACATCCTGCATGGTCAGGCGCGACAGATTCAGGAACGGAACAAGTTGGTCGCTGAACCGCGCCATCGGGAGTGCTGCGATACCTTTCGAGATGTCGCCATTGTGATTGCCGATGGTGAACAGGATTTCGTTCGGCGTTGGATCGTTCTCGCCAGCCGCTCGCCGGCTTAGGATGGCTTGATCGACGATGGTCTTCGGAATCGCGCGGAGAATGGTTTCTACCGCGAGACCCCACATGTCGTTCGTGGCCTTCTGGAACGGAATCGCATCATGGATAATGGGATTCTCCATGATGTATTCGCCGCGGCCGACTTTGCAGACAGCCCATCCGTCGTTCTTGTTCTCGTCCTCCAGGTTGACCCAAATGTCGTTCACCTTGGTTGCATGGAGACCGTTAGGGAAGTGTTCCTGGAGCAACTTGCGCTTACCCTCGTCCTCGACTCCCTCGAAAACTTCATAGTCGAGAAACGTCTGGTCGAACAGCCAATGGCTTTTCTTGTGCGCGTTGCCCGATCCGCTTGGAAGCGCCGTCGCCTCCTGCGCCTCGACCCCTGCGTTCGTGTTCGCATCGGCGCGACCGCCGCGACCGTCATCGTGACGATGTTCTTTGAGGCGGTTCCGATAAAGCCCGAGTAACGTGTACTTGTCTTCGAGATACCGATAGCGTAGCCACTTGCAGTCCTCCATTCTTTTCTTGCCGAAGGGAACTTCAACCTGAAGAATATTGCAGTGGCTCAGTTCGACGTCGCCGTTCTCGTAAGATTCCTCGCCGACCTGCTCGGGGATCATGGCGATCAATCCGTCCGGTTGCATCTGCGGAACGAGTTCCATTTTGGGAACCTTCGTGACTCCGTACTTGCGACCATTAGTAACGTATCGGGTGTAGCCGAAGCTGGGTCCAGTCACGTACTGGTGAAAAGATAGGTCAGGCTGAATCTCGTCAGCCTGCCACTTGGCGCGAAGGTCGATCACGCTGATGTCGGCTTTCTTCGAGGCGTCGATGGAGTCCTGGCTATCAAGGTCGTCCGCCTCGCACTTAACGTTTGGGGCGCTCTGTCCGGTCACGGCGACGAACTTCCAGCAATCTCCGGCAACGAGGTTTACTGGATAGCAGAACTTTTGCTTCGCTCCGTTTTCCTCGGTCGAGCCATCGACGGAAATATAGTCGGCATACGCTTCAGCCCCGTCATCGACCCACGCCGGCGCAAGGAAGTGATCCCCTTTTACGAACCGCCAGTTGCGCTTTGCCCGGTTGACGGCAATCCGGCGCTCGGAGGCGTACTCGTCGTTGATGACGCTTGAGACGAGCGTGTCGAGGTCTGCTCCAAGGTAGGCGATCAACTCGCCTACGGTGTCGCGCCCTTCTTCTTTTGCTGAGGATGGAGACACTAATTATCCATTAGGTTAAACTGAAAGAGGTGCCAAGCGAAGATCCACAGACGCCATACGAGAAGATGATTGAGCGCATAAACATGGACTGCAGCATGTATGCCTGCTGGAAGCCGATCCGTGGATTTGTCGCAGTTGATGCTCCGGGCTGTGGCCGTGGGGATGATGGCGAACTCGGACTCTGCGAGGAGCACGCAATCACTCGTGGGATTCCCGTTAGATGGTTGGAATCTTGATGTCCAAGTACCACTAAGAAGCTTCTTTAAGTCCGAACCGGATCAGCGTTTCTTCGCGGAATCTGTCGTGCTGCGCGATTACCAGTTGGCTACCCTGCGAGCGCTCGCCGCGCTGGGGAGTATCGTCTGGTTCGTGGACCATACGAGGGGGCAGGTGTGGCGAGTCAGGGAAAGGCGCTGGACGACCAAAGCCCTGCCACTCCACATTTTTATCCATCTCGAAATAGGTGGTCAGCTTTTGGAGTAGATGCCGGTTATCTTCGCGGAGGCGCTCGCGGTCCTGGTCGGCGCGCTCCAGGCGGTCCTGCAGAATGGCCTGCTCGCGCTCGCCGCGTTCAAGTTGTGCGAGCAGCGAATGGTTGAAAAAGCGGAGAAGCCGAAGGATCACGCCGGATATTCCTCTTCCTGCCCGCCTTCGGCGACTTCCTCGGTCGGGCCTTCCCGTTCGCCACCGACAGCAAAAGCCTGGCAACCTCCATCTGGAACCACGGGCGTGGTCGGGTCCAGATCGCACGCCGCGTTGCCGTCGAAGTGCGAACAACCCTGGCATTGCATCTCCGGGCCGCGGTAGCCGAGCATTTGCAGGGTAACTCCGTTGCCAGCGGGCATCTCTGGTTCCGGCTCCGGCGGTGGCGCTTCAACTGGTGGTTTGGCTTGGCGCGGAGGCGCGGGTCGTCCTTCAATCGGGCCAACCGGGCCAGGTCCCATCATCGGAGGCTTCTTTTTCTGAAATGGTGATGCGGTCATATCAATTCATCCTGTGGCGGCTACTTCCGGCGCGAGCGAACGTCATCCCGCCTTCGCTGTTTCCGTACTCTCGGTCGTACCTCGCTGACTGAGTGGCGTAGATCATCCGAAGCGCGTTAGGATCGTCCGTCTGCTGTCGATATTCCGCCATCTGCTCGTCAACCCAGTAAGCCTTCGGCATCTCAACCTGAATATCCCGCGCGGCCATGAATCCGTAGCGCACGCCGTCGTAAGTATCGTCGCCATCCTGCCCGTCATCGGCGTCCACTTTTAACACGTCCTCTTGCTTCGGTGGCTTGGCGTGCTGCAGCATCGGCATACAGCGGATTACGCGCGGGCAGCCGGGTCCGCCTTCGTGTTGGCGCTGGTGAAACTGCACACGGGGCAGAATTTCCGTTTTTTGCTTCTTGAAACGCCCTAGGTAGTCGGTGTACGCGAGCATTCCCTTCTCTTCGTACAGCCGCTTGGCGTATTCAAGGTCGGGAACCGCCGCCACTTCCCCCGGCCGCCAACGCAGCAAGTCCCGGATGAACGCCGCCCCCGCTTTCCGGTCGTGATTCGCCCGCTTCAGAGTGATGCAAGCGCTCCCCGTCTCGTCGGCGCGCCGCTGAGCGAACATGTACTCAGCCGCACTAGGATTTTCCTTCGCAAGCGCCCGCTCTTCTTCCGTTTTCTTCATCAAAAACGAGGAACCGGGCCCGAGAATCGACAGAATTCCGGCCTGAACCTGCTGCGCGAGGGAATTCCGCGCGTCGCGGTCGTCGAAGGCGTCCGGCGACATGTGAATTGTGATCTGCTTGTCAGGCAAAAGATCCAGATCCGGCGCCCACCACCGCGCCAAGCGCTGCCCTAGTTCGTAAGACCCGACGCCCTGCACGTCGAGCTCGTCATAGACGTGAATCCGGCCATCCTGCTGGCTCAGGCAGAATTTATAGAACGAAGCATGGTGCTTGTAGCCCCAGTCCCCACCTCCCCAGCGAAACCACCATGGCTTGAGTGGTATTGGACGAATGACATGATTCGCCCAAACAGGCTCCCCATCCCGCGCGCCACCCGCCGAGAGTTGATTGCGCCACTCGCGGAAGAACGTCCCCGCCATCGAGTGCCAGAGACCATGAATCCAGGCGTCCTGTGTCTGCTTGTCCTGTGACAGCAGCATGCCCATGTAGTTCGGATCGTTCTTCGAGTAGGGATTGTCGGCAACCTTGGCCGGCATGAAGATGCGAGACAGTCCCGTGATCGGGTCTTTCATCCGCTGACCCCACGGATTCATCCCACCGCCAATAATCGGCACCTCCACAAAGCGATTACACACCCACGCCGAGCCGTCGCCGTCCGGGTTGGTTGTCGAGAAAATCTGGGGCCGCGCCTTCCCGCCAGAATTGAAGGCGCGCAAGCTGGCAAGCAACTTGAGATAGCCACCAAGCTTGGGGATCAGCGTCAATTCTTCGATGAGAATCTTCCAAATGTTCCAGCCCTTATACTTCTCGAACGCATCGTCGCTCTCCAGATGGTTCGTATAGATGCGGGCTTTCGATTTGAACTCGATAATGGTCGGGTTGCCGGAGCATTTCGCGCCAAGTGGCCCGAATATCCGCTTTGCCTCTTCAACCCATTCCTTCAGATCCGCCGCGTTGCGTCTCAGGACGAGTGCTGTGTAGTTCGGATCGTTAATATAGGTCGAGTACAGGGGCTCGCTCGGATCGAGGTCGAAATTACCCAGCAGTAGCCAGATAATCCCGGCGATCGTCTTGCCGCCGCCGCGTGCCCCGCCATACAGCACCTCCGTCTCGTTCCGCCAGAGCACCTCGTTCTGGGGCCCCTCGTTCGCCTGGAACAGCACCCTGCCGTCCGGGTACTGGAGTTTCAGCAGCGGGCGCGGCGGACGCGCCCGCAAAGCTGGGCCTGGGTTCGGGATGTCGGTTTCGGCGGGGGCCGTCATCTACGGCTTTGGCTTGGGATGAGTCGCTACGGCCGGATGCGCCGGGACTGGCGCAGGGACTACATTGGTGAATCCATCCGCCCTGGCGTCAGACTCTTCAACGGCATTGTGCACGAGCCGGTCGGGACGACTGCTCTTCGGATCGGAAAGTAACTTCGGATATCCAGGAACCGATGCGCCGATGACTGGCTTTGATTCCGCAGCCTTTACCTTGAACGTCTCGGGCTTTTTCGGGTCCGTGGATAATATCGGGTCCGGAGTCGTCTGTGTACTGGCCGGAGCGTCGATCCTATCCAGCATCTCGCGCGTCTTGATCTCCGCCAATGTCTCGTGTGGGCGAGCCGTCAGTTCAACCTTCTGCTCGTCGGTCAGATTCTCGTAACGAAGCTCGGAACCAACCCCGAGCCCCAGTTCCGCATCGATCAGCGCATAAGCTTCTTCCGCTTTTCGCTTCCTGTCGATCAGGCTTCCCGTTACCCTTGCTTCCTCGGAAAGCTGATAGATGATGTACCGCAACCGCAGAAATTTCTCTTTCATCGCTTTTTCGCCTCTCTAGTCGTCTGAACCAACTTGTAATCGCGCCCCCGCAACATCTGCGTCAGCGCCGCAGGATCGTACCCAAAATTTTCAGCGCCGCAGGGGCATTTGTTCTCCGGCGTCTCGACGTACGGCTCCGTTGAAGTCTTCTTGCCGCACGCCTGACAGATGATGTCGATGGTCATGCCGATAACTGTTCCCCGTGAAACCTTATAACCGCCGCCGCAGAGTTCAACCAACACTCCCGGAACGGCAACTCCGGCCGCACGATTAACTTCGGTCGCGCCGGGCACAGGTAGCGAACACGATGCTTCGTCCCATGCGCCTCGTAACCGCGATCCAGGTAGCCCTGAACGTCGGCAATACCAAGTGTCGCGACCTTAGCCCCCGCTACGTCGCGTAAATAAATGCTTTTGCGCGTGCGTCCAAGCGCAACGGTGATTACAGAGTGATCGAGTGCGGCCATAGTGGCGTAGTTGTGGCGGAAAGTAAAGCGTGGGCTTATGGTTTACGCCTCAAGCTCGGCGATTTTGTACACCAAACCCTCGATTGCCGTCGAGAACCTGTGTATCTTGCTCACAGCGTACAGGTAAACCTAAGTTTTGTCAAACATTTCTGGCGATCTACGGTTTGGGGGAGTATAATTGGGGCGAGAATATGAGCATCACTCGGAGAGGCTGGCTTAAGAGTTTGGCGGTAGCGCCAGTAATTGGCACCGCAATAGCTTCGCTTCTGGAATCTAGGGCGGATGAAAAATGGCGACCGCGCGATACGAGCCCGCTGCATCCAGACAGCCTCTTCCGCCGACAGCATCTCGCTATCGCGTCAGAATGGCCACTGGTTCTCATCACCGGCGCCCGCGGCACTGGTAAGTCGTGGGTTCTGCAGCGTATTGCGGAGAAGGAGCAGCGCCGTTTTCGCCAGGTCGGAGTGGCGAGCGGATTACTTCACATGGAACCGTGGTCTTGCGAACTAGATCCGACCGGCCCCCTGCTAAGCGCCATCAACCCTGGCCCTGATTTGCGCATTGGCTTCCCAAGTCCTGAAGTTTTGCTGGTGGACAATGCCGAGAACTTTCCCGAGAATGAATTCGGGGATCTCATGTATGCAACCCGCCGCGCGTGTCGCAGCTGGTCTGACATTCCTCGCCGGATTGTTGTTGCATCCGCGCCCTGCGTTCGCACCCGCGAGATTCTGATTGAATCAGGCATATTCGAAGTCCACCATCTCGGCTCAATGTGGGACAACCCGTACCTGCGCACATGAGTCTCCTCCACCGCCTCTTCGGCTCCACGTCCGACGCTACTGTGCTCTGCGGGCGCTGTGAGCGCGCCCTCGACGGGCACGACGCCAAGGCCTGCGAACGCCGCATGTCCCGGCGCTTCTTCTTTGGGGTGTGCGCAGGGGCGGGGGTTGCGGCGGCCACGATACCGGAGGCCGTCAAATACATCGAGTTTGCGAACGGTGGGAAGATCGCCGTTGGAACGACAAACCCCTTCAAAGACCAATTTGAGCAGGCGTATCGGGAACTATCAGCGGAGATGAATATCCATTTTTGGAAGCACCACGCCAACGTCGCGCATTGGCAGGGACGTATTCCAATCCGCATCGACCCCGCCATGCCGCCGACTGAGATCGCTATCGAACAACGTGGCGTCGAGGTGTCGCGCATCGTGAACCTGGAGCGACGGGGATGACCCTCTACATCTCCAAGATCGACTACGAGGCCAAGACGGTCACGCTGGATACGAAGCCACCACAAAATCAGCACGTCAATCTACAACCACCGAATTATCAGCTAGACGATTTCTTACTAGGAGGCTCCACCCTTCGCCGCGGCGTCGCGCTTTGCGTAGATTGCCCGGATGGGCCGGCGTATTGCCCGTGGCCGAGGGAGTAGATTATGAAACTCGATAATAAGACTCGCGACCGAATCCTGGAAATCGTCGCCGTTACAGCTCTTGCCGATGAGGAAATGATGCTCGGCATCCCGCAGACGGCCGATAGCGTCCGGGGTCTACGGGGGCGCGCGATTCGACGCTACCACGGTCCAATGCTTCCATCCGAGGCGTTCGGTATTGGCCAAGTTTTTGCCGACTACCGTTTCACCGCGCGAGTGAAGCGCACCGCTTACATGATATTTGAAGCGATCGAATGCAATGAAGATGCTGATGCTCAACTACAGGCTTGGCGGGAATTATTTGAAACCGCGCTCGGTTACGTAGGTCCACGATGACCAAATCCGACGCCCAGATCGCGGCTGAGTTCGACGCCATCGAGGTGTCTCGCATAATCTCACGACTCAAGCTCTGCGGATGCGGCCAACCAGAGATCCCGTTGCGCGTCATCCGCGAAGCGCTTGAGGTTTTGTGGACCCCACAAGTTAATGAGCCAGGTTTTCACGAAGCACATGAGGGCCGATGGTCCCGTATCGAAACATGGATGGGACCGGAACCTCAAAGTAATCTGGCCTGGTTCGTTTTTTACGTGCTCGACACCTGGAAATTGACCGATCACGGCGGAAGCTTGCCAGGGTGGCTCACTGACGACGGTCGCAAGTTGCTGAAGTTCCTGCAAGACACCGACTGCAGCCGTGAGAAATGGGACGATGCGCCGGGGTTTGACCCAGAATAATCCACCCCACCGACCACCCGCCGGATGGGACCCTAGGCTACATCCCTACCGAATAATCATTTTTCGGTACCGAATAAATACCCCTACCTCGTCACCTTGTGCACAAACCCTCGCGACACCTTAAACTCCGCCGCCACCTCCGATATCGAAGCCCCCTCTAAGCGCCGCTCCCGCATCTTCCCACGGTCCACGATTTTTTTTGGGCGTCCGCCAATCCTGCCCTCGCGTCGAGCCTTCGCCAACCCTGCAAGTGTGCGCTCCGAGATTCGCTGGCGCTCCTGTCGTGCAATCCAGGCCGCGATTGCAATCATCAGCTCCCCGGCTGGCCCCGTCGTTCGGAAATGCTCCTCCGTGAAACTGACAAACTCCACGCCACTCTCCCGTAGCCGCTTGATATGCAGAAATGTCTCCGGCACGCCCTCGCGCGTCAGCCGATCAAGCGCCCAAGCTACCACCAGATCGAACTCCCGACGCGATGCCCCCGCGAACATCTCCCGGAATTCATCACGCTTCGCATTCTTGCCGGTCGCGTGATCGACATACTCGCGGACAATCGTCCAGCCTTGCCTCTGACAGAACTCGCGGAGTTGTACGAGTTGATTTTCGGTGTCCTGTCCTTTATCTTTTGTGCTGACCCTTGCATATAGGGCTACTCGCATTTGCTTTCCCTCCAAAGATTGGGAATTCATATTGGGGCTTTAGCCTTTAGGGCCGCGCGAGGGTTCCCTTGACGTTTTGGGTAGCCGGGTACCCCTCCCATCCGCCTACCGCGCGCCGGCCAAATCACCACCCAAATAGTATCACAAAACGGTCGTACTGTGAACGCTAAATAAACACACCTAACCAGTAGACCTGTCAATAAATACATCCCCTATGGCGACCTACCCTTTAGTGAACGCACCATATTTCGCACGAGCGATTCCGGCTGATCGCAAGTGTAGGTAAAATATGGCGATTCCGCAAAATCAGCACTTTTCAATAGAAATTTTGACAATAGGAAGCCCTAGGACGGGCTGCTGGGGGTCAGGTGATACTAGGATATGGCGGAAAACTAGCTTGTTATCGCCTTCACATCGATCGTGTTGCCGTCCTCGATCTGGCCTGGTTCGCTCTGGTTCGAACCAGGTTCGGCAATCTGGACTGACTGCGCCATGATGATCACGAAGGGGCGTGCCGTCTCGGGGGTTGCGTCCTTGGATAGCTCACCAGTGGCGTTGCCGAGTAGCTCAGTAACCGCCTTTGCTGCGTTGATAGCGGGTGCCATTGCGCCAACGTCGCGGAATTCTCGATACTCTTCGCCGTTGACCATCACGGGAACTTTAATCGGATCGCCGGCGGAGTCGAACATTGGCCGGCCGTCGGCGTCGAGCACGGCTATCTCGGCAGGATTGCCGTTGATGATGAGTGGTTGCTTGACGGTGACCTTCTGCATCTTGATGGCCCCGTGAGCGTCTTGAACGTACTGACGACTCTCGGCCATAAGAAATTGAAGACTCTCGCTAAACTGCGATGCGGCCTTATCTTTGAGTTTCGCGGCAGCCTTGGTAATATGCCGCGATAGGTGATTTGTCTTGTGACGCTGGACGGCAGAATCGTTTAAATTGAATTGCTTCGCTATGCTTCGTGCACTAGACGAGGCAGAAGCGAGGCATGCGTCGATAGCCAATCTTTGAGGGTGAGAACAGACAGTACAAGTAATCTCGCGGATAATTTTCTGTCTATCTGCTTTCTTTTCCTGTACTTGCACAACCCAATATTACTACTCTTTCCCTCCCGATGCAAGCGCCGTCTCGCCGACACATTGCGTCCAACAAGTGTAGGCTTTTATCTCCTTTAGAATCAAGTACCTTACACTTCCCGACACATTTACAGGTGTTTTCTATTTACCCCCAGGGTATATCGCGCAACTAAGTTGTTGATTCTATAGTAAGTCATTGATAATACATACTTATCAATACTTACATACTATATATATCTCTTTTTAAAATATAAAAAATAAAGTGTAGAAGTGTAGGAAGGTAATAGAATGAACAACTTGCAAGTGTCGGCGAAGTGTTGGGAAAGTGTAGGCATCTGTAGGTTGTTGATAACAAGCCTACTATAGTTCTTGACACTATGTCTATGATCATATAGTATGGTTCTGTCAGGTAGGAAACAGGAGAAAACGAGATGACAGCAGATCAGATACAGGCAGTGAGAAGGATCGGGGTAGCGATACTCGAAACAGTGCGAGAGTCAGGCGCACTCGGAGCGCCCGGTGGCCATCTTTACGCGGCACTGATGGCTCATGGCTGCACTTTGCATCAGTTCGAGCAGATCATGGGCGGTCTCGAACGCGCTGGAATGGTCCGCAAGTCTGGAGACTGCTACCACTACGTACGCGGGCTATCTGTAGCAGCCTAATCGCAGAGTGGGCCCTGGAAACAGGGCTTAATGCGCGGATCTTGGTCACAGCGCCAGATAAGAGCAGAGGAGAAAACGAGAATGATACCGAACGAGAGAACCAAGGAACTGCGACGAGAGATCCGCGATACCCGCGCCGAAATGAAGGCCAAAGGGATCAAGCGAACCTCTTGCTTCAATGGCGGTTTAATTGGAGAAGTCTACAGTTTGAATGCTCGCATGTTTCAACTTGAGACTCACCTGAAAGACGAAGAGCGGCGCAATCTGGCGGCACATGGCATTACAACCTAGCATTCCAGGCCCACGTCAAGCCGGAAACTCGACGCGGGCCCTAAATCCAACACAGTGAGGATATTCACCATGCAGGATCTAAAAAACGGTACCACACTCAGCAAGCCGGGCCAGAAGTGGTTACTACCTTACAAGCGCGGCAAAAAGAATTACGAAGATATCGGATGCTTGCCGTATGTTTTGCTTCATGACCGCGGATTCGGCGGCGACAAGCTCTATCGCGTTGTTCGCAGGATGCCGGATGGAGGATTCGTTTATATCCTCTGTCAGGACGCCAACGGTGAACAACTCGGCCCGTTCTACAAGCGCCGCGATGCGGTGGCGATTCTCAAACAGAAGTATCAGGAGGCTTGCAGATGATAACAATTTTCAGTGATGGGCGCTGGGCTGTTGTGCTCCGCGTCGTTAACGCCCTATCGGTTGCAGGATTCGAGACCAAGACCGACACTAAGGGCACGAACGGGCGCTACAGCGTTGCGGTGGATATGCGCGAGCGCGTTGCAGTTCGGCGGGTTATTGAGGGGCTGGAGATTCAGAAGTAGTAACACCGGGCCCGCCTCGAGGTTCGCGCCTCAATCCGGGCCCTAACAACGCAAATTACAGGAGAATTTACGATGTCTACACAAACGGTAACATACAAACCTTTCGCGGTGAACGCCGATTCAGCCGTTCTTTACCGCCTTCAATTTTGGATGACCAATACAGAATGCGCGAAGTGGTTCAAACGCCGTCCCGAATTAACTCCCGAACTCATCGCCAACGCTAGGCAGCTTGAGATCGCAGGCAAGATTTACATGGGAGTTCGGTGCTTGACGACCGCAGACGCGCGGCGACTGGTTGCGGCTGCAAAGTGGGCTGCTGAAATGGCCAACCCGCTAGCGGAATGCAAGCATGAACATCTCGGCACGACTGGCGATCCAGAATCCTACACCTGTATGGACTGCTCCGAAACATTACCACGCCGTATTGCCGTACTCGCGCGTATGGAGGTGCTCTAAATGGCTACCTCATACGACGTGAAAGCAGTTGCCGCGATCATCCGCGCAACACTGAAGGCCGCATTCCCTAAGACAAAGTTCTCGGTTCGCCTCGATCGCTACTCGGGCGGATATTCCATCGATGCGCGATGGACGGATGGCCCCACCGATAGCCAGGTTAAGCCGATTCTTGACCGATTTGAGAGCAAGGGATTCGACGGAATGACCGATTGCTCGTATTATTGCGGGAAACGTCGCTACAAGGGCGAAATCGTCAGTATGAATGGCGGATACGTTCGCGGGACTCGCAACATGTCGAAAGCTGTTCTACTCGCCGTGGCTGATCGTGTCGCTTACGAATGCGGAACGCAGGCTCCGGAAGTCAAAGAGCACAGCGGGAAAGACGGATATGCTTACCTTGCGGGCGATTACAACCAGCGCGTACCGTTTCAGTGGCACTCACACTGGATCGACTCCGGAAAAGAGCATGACAAGCGCCGGAAGTGGCTAGGAATGGACGATATCACGGGCCCAGGTCACCTACTGGCGCACGATTCGCATGAAGGCGAGTACCTGACACGCCTGATCGACCGTATCGCCCATCACGTCTCCCTGGAAGAAGCGCAGCCCGTCGAACTGCCCGAATACATAAACGAAACTGCCACGGTAGAGACCGGCCGCGCGTCGTTTGAGCCGAAAATGCGGATGTTCCCGCACCTGGAAACGGCGCAGGCTGAAGATAAGGCGATTGCCGAGTTTGAGAATGTGAACCTGGAGGTTATCAACTAGCCCCTGCCTCCTATCTAGGGCTTTCTTCGGAGAGCCCCTGATAGGGATTAGGGGCAAAGGAGACAATATGGGAATCGCAGCATACAACCGAGGATCGACCGCACTGTCGCGAGAAATCGACGCGGATCAGCGCCCGGTGGAATTCGAAATCATGGAACGGCTGAACGCTCTGCCGAAGTATGCGGACGCCGGTAAGCCGTTCGGCCCGATTGATTTTCGCGAGTCGAACGGTATATGGTGGGCGCTCGATCCCGCCGAAGGATTCGCGGGCTTCGGTTTCTGGTACACGTCACTACATGAAGCGGTTCGACGGTGGCGCGTTCAGATCGTTGCGTTCGACAACGGGGTATGGAAAGCGGAGGTCTCCCGATGAAACACCAACCTAACCTCGCCGAACTGGAGCGCCTCTGTATGAACTGGAACGGAACCTATCCAATTGGAACTGAGGTCGAGTACCACTCGGTTATCGGTTCACCAAAGCACATCGTAACGCGCACCCGTACCGGCGCTTATGTTCTGAGCGGACATACCGCCGTGCTGTTTGTTGAGGGCGTCTCTGGCTGCGTAGCATTGGAAGCGGTTGAGCCGGTGACGAAATAGCCCCATACCACAACCCACCCCGTGAGAAAATTGCGTTTTTGCACCCTCACGGGCGGGGCGGATTGGCAATTTAGTTTAGGGGAAGGAAGGGAGAAGAGATGGCCGAACAAACACTGGTCCACTATAGCAAGCACCCACTTACGGAAATTAGATCGGTTTCTGTAGCCGAACAGGGTGATCACCACAAACCCAAAGGGCTGTGGGTGTCCGTTCTCGGGGAATGCGACTGGAAATCATGGTGCGAAGGAGAAGGGTTTTCCCTTCCAAATCTATCCATTGCGCACAGAATTATCCTGTCAGATAAAGCCGATATCCTGCGTCTATCGAACGCTCAAGATATTGACCAATTCACGTTGGAGTTTGCTAGGCCAGAGCGATACGGCAGTAGATACGAGATTGACTGGCAGAGAGTTGCTAACGGTCGCGACGGAATTATTATAGCGCCGTACGTGTGGGAGCGCCGGTTGAATGGTGGGGCAGACTGGTATTACCGATGGGATTGCGCAAGCGGGTGTATCTGGAACGCTTCAGCGGTCAAGCAAATCATCCCGATGCAGTCCGAGGCTGCAATCTGTGCCCACTAGCCCCGACTGCCGCGCGCTGGTGCGACCATGAAAACCCTAATCCTGAACTGCCTCCGATGTCAGCACAAGTGGCTGCGCCGGAGTCTGGAGAGGCTACCAAAACAATGCCCGAATTGCCACTCACCCTACTGGGCTAAACATCGGCGAATCACAGCCAATAGACCCGCTCCACGCACCGAGTCGATTTCCCATTAACGTCGTGTAGCGCGACCTGATAGCCGGCGGATTTGAGCATCTGGGTAATGGCCTTATCGCTGTGCGGCTTACCCAGAAACGGCCGGAACTTCTCCCGGAATTCCTTCATCGGGATAACATACTCTGGCTTGCCGTTCGATTTGACTTCCTCGCTCTTGCCGCAGCACTCCTCTATAAATCCATTGACGGGATTCTGCTCAAGCCGGTATTGCGCCACGCGCGCGGTAGATTCGTCGATCACCGTAAACTCGCCGTTGTTGCGTACCAGGCGGTCAGCCCCTTCGACGCTCCAGGCAAAAATACCCTGAATCTCAGCCTTGAGTTTGTCAAGAATCCCCTTATCCTGTTCACTCTTCAATAATACGTGCCTAAATTGAATCAGTAGTAGACGGTTGAACGTGGCGCGGCTGAGATCGTTGATGGTCGGCAGGTTGTTACAGCAGATGACGTGCTTACAGAATGGGGTGTAGTCGAAGGGCTGAAGGAATTTCGGATCGATCGATATCGGATCTCCTGTCGAGACGAGCTGCTTAAATCCGCCATCGGCGATCATGGCGTCGGATGGCAGCTCAGTCAGCAGGTTAACCATCTTGCCCACCAGGGGCGCGCGCTTGCGCTCGTCGGCCATCTGGTCGGTAGACAGGGTACATCGGTTGTGCGGACCCACCAGGGCGCTAAGAATGAGCGGAACCTGGCTTTTGCCGGTGTCCGACTCGCCTTGGAGAAATAAGGCTCGCTTATACAGGGCGTGCGGCAGGAGCACATACCCGAAATACTCCTGCAGTGCGTCGATCTTGGCGTCGGCGTCCTTATCGCCCCGGAACCATCGCTCCATGGTCGCGAGCCAGATCGGGCAGCGGGCCTGCGGGTCGTAATTGTGCGGGATGACGGTTTCGAGGTAATCTTCGCGGGCGTGCGCCCGGACTTTGCAGGTATGGACATCAACCACTCCATTAGCGCAGGCGATCTCTGTCGGCCCCAGCGCCCGCCATGGTATTTCGGTCTGGTTGGTGGCGTCGAGCACGTACTTGACGGCCTCCGAGCGCCGGGCGTCGGTCGTGTACTGATGGCTGTCGAGCGCCAAAGCATAGCTGCGGAGTTTGGAATTCGGGATGCGCTCCCAGTACCGCCCGTTGTACTCGCGCACCTGTCCGGAGGATTCGAGCAGAATATCGTGATCGCGCATGATGAGCCGCGCGAGATCGTTGACGACTACCTTAGCGGCGCTGTCGTTCGGCAGGTATAGCGCCGGCGCGCGGACCCCTGGCGGATGCTCGGAGCCGCGGGAGCCTGAGCGCTGGTCAGGCCGATGCTTTTCGATTAGCCTGCTGATTTTATGGGCGGGGAAGAACTTCCCCCACTTCTTATGGAACTTCTCGACATACTGCTCTGCCTCCAACTCCGGCAGCAGCGCGAGCTTCGGCACGAGCGCGAGCACTGCAGGCACGTCGGCCTTGCTCTCCATCAACAGGTCGATAATGTGGAGGTCTATGTCAGCCCTAAGGCTCTGCGCAGCGGCAGCCTGGTAGGCGGCGCTCTGGTATGGATTGGGGGGATGGGTTATACGGTCGCCTCCGGGGATTGGTTGGTGCGCGGTAGCCGTACGCACGACCTAACATAAGCCCTAACGCGTTCCAGGTCGCGCATTTTATGGTAAGTTCCGTACTCAATAACTCCCGCTATTTCCAGGCCGCGAACTCGGTATACGTCATGCGGTCCGGTAACATAGGTTGCATCACGAAATGCGCCATACCCAATCCGCTCACCGGCTTGCTTGGGGTTCTCGTTGGCCCACTTTACGAACTCCCGATGGCTGCCGCATAGAACGGCTACAATCCTACCCTTCATCGCCCCGCCACCTCCAAAATCCCCACGATCTGCCGTGCGATCGCCCGCGCCTCGGCCTCTTCGCGCTCACGCTGCTCAACGTGCAGCCGGTACAGCCGCCGAAACTCCGGATGCTCGGCCCGGTACTTGATGTAGGCGTCCATAATCTGCTGCGGTGTCGCCTCCCGGATCGCCCGGTTGCAGGCGTCCCAGCGCGACTGATCGGCGGCGGCAAGGATGCGCCAGGCGGCTGAGGATTTGTGGGTCATGCGACGGACTCCCGTAGCGCGTTTCGTAGAATTGAAACTACTAGTTTTTCTACCGCTGCTCTCTCTGGTTCGTTTGGCAGTTCCGACTTATCTCGCGCCGCTCGGCACTCCTCGAACAATCCAGTAGAATGCTCTTTGATTTGGGTTAATGTCCACTTGCCTCGCTTAATATCCAGCAATTCGGCGGCGTCGGTTGTTCGATATACCTGGAGTTCGCCGGTCTGCATGAATTCTTTACACATTCGGAGAAGGCGAATCAGATGCGCGGCATTCTTGGAATCGTAGCCGTGCTCTAAAACTAGGCCCTTGCGCTTTTCTCCGAGGTAGCCGATATTCTCGCCCTTCTTCTGATAATGTTTCAGTCGTTGTAGGAGAACGTCCGTACCCCAGTTCGCGGCATCGCGACTCTCGCCCGTGTCACGTTTGGGTTCCGGAAATACCTCACCTTTGTGGTTCGGGTGAATACCGCGATGCTTCAATTCTGCGGTGACCGCCATGTATTCGCGTAACTCGGCAGGGTCCCGGCTCTCCATCTTTTCAAGCTGGGCATGGGCGTATCCAGCGAATGCGTTGTAGACGTGCTTGCCGATAAATAGATGGCGGTTTTTGATCAGTTCTTTTGCGGCTCCGCTTTTGAAAAGGTAGTCCTCTTCGCGAAGCCAGAGCGTTCCGAGAATATTCGGGTTGCCCTGAAGGAGAAGCGACACGGCCTTGCGGAGTTCATAGAATACGCAGTCGTACTGCGCCTCTTTGTATTCCTTCGTGCCGCGCGATCCCCACTCGGACAGTCCTAAATAGCACTCCTCCGGCCCGACAACAAACCCCATGAGATCCACGTCGTCAATGGAGTTCGGATCGGTATTCGGAACGTACATGTTGTGCGCAATCGAGCCACGATAAGCAAGCAGCATCGTGCCACCTGGGATCTTGCACGCGCCGTCTGGATTCTTCAGATTAAATAGCGACCAATCCTTTACCATTCCACCTCCAAATTCCCCCTCATCCACTCAAACGCCTCAACCTCAACCGTAGGCAGCATCGCGGCCCTGACGACTGCAGCGTACCCTCCCAGCGATACCCAGTAAGCGCACTCCCCCGCAAGCCCCTCCGCGATCGCCAACCGCTCCCGATACTCGCGCACGGGCACCGAGTCCAGCGCCACCCCACTGCGCTCCGCGAGCACGCGCACGGCTTCGGGGAACGACAGCCCGTCGATAGCCCGGAGGAAGGCGATGGCGTCGCCGGATTTGCCACAGCCGAAACACTTGTAGAATCCGCGGTCGGCGTGGACGCGGAAGCTGGGCGTCTTCTCGATGTGGAAGCAGCACAGCCCGATGTAGTCTTGCGTGCGCCCGATGCGCTTCAGGCGTACACGTTCGGAGATCAGGGCGAGAATGTTGGCGCTGGCTCTGACTTGGGATAGGGCGCTAGGTGCGAACATGGGCCTCCCGCGAAGTGAGCCAAAAGCTTGTCAAGTTATTTATTTTCGCGTTGCAGTCGCTAGGGTTATAGTGCGCGAAAGGCCCATTTTCATTGGTCCGCGAAAGCCACTGTGATAAAATGGTTCTAGCTCGCAACCAACGAGCAGGAGAAAACAAATGAAGAAAGTTGATCTGTACTTGGAATCCGCTACGGATTACAGCATCACACAAGTAGATGGCGCAAAACGATCCACCATCACACCGGAACGCGCCCGCGAATTGTATGAAGCCGGTCAAGTCCGTGACCGCAATATGGCATTTGATAGACTCGCCGAATACCGCTTTGACGTAGAGGCGGTCAAATCTTACTACACCAGCATGAGTGCGCGGCGAACAGGGCAAGCCCGCACCTGGAACCCCAAGTTGGGAATTACTCAAGGGCTCTGATCCCCGCCGTGCGCCTCTCCGCGTGCGCGGGGCGTCTGCCGTGGTAGGCAGGGCCGGTACGAAACCCGGCAAGCCCCTGATCACTCCTCCCCTCCCGGCCGCCGCGCCCGAGACGGATGTACTTCGCCCAGATCGCCCATCGGTGAGCGCAGATTGGGCGCCCACACCTGGAAATACCAATCCGGCCATTCTATGCGAACGTCCATCGATTTCCGTTTCTCGCTAGCCGTCGCCGGAGCCGGTACGTCGCACTCGTGCGGCGAGAACGGGGTGATGTTGCGGCGGCTGCATGGGCCTAGGGGTGGTTTCATTGGGTGGCCTCGTTGATTAGAGGTATCCCAGCAATTGAATTTCGGCGGTAAAATACCGTGTCGTTGATGGTTTTCAGCGGCGAGATATCGTCAGGAGCGTGGACCGATTCGAAGTCAAATATCTGACGATGCAAGTACAGGCCAGCCAGATACCTGCCCTCTCGCCGCAGCTCTCTCTGTGAGCCCTGAATGGTCACGTGAAAATAGATCCACGGATAGTTGCTCCTTGAGAGCCCACGAATCCTACAGCGAAACCAGCCAGCATGTAATGTCTTGCTCATTGCGTAATCTCCTCCTGCCCCGTTCCGCCAAGAATCAGCCGCAGATCCGCCGTACGATCGCGATGCGGGCACACCGCCGTCAGTCCGCACGCTGGACATTTGAACCTGGCTGCGAATCGGGCATGGATATCCCCGAGCGTGTCTTCCTCGCGCACGGTCTCATGGACTTGCGCTGCGATAAGTTCCCTCATCGACGACACCTGCCCATCCCAGGGCGTGCCGAGCGTTCTCCGCGACTGCGGGCCGAGTTTGGCGTGGGCGTTGGTCATAAGGTGGGTTCCTTGGGAACGCAGTGACACGTATTCCCTTTGTCGAGAAAGCGCTGATGCGTCTGCGCCGCCGTGGTGGTGAAGAATCCCGCGCGACTCGGTTGGTGGTTGTCGTGCGTCCACAGGTTGACGTTGTGGTATTTGCCGCGCTTCTCCGCAACGATGCGCCAGCCTGCGGATTCAAGCTTCTCTCGGTCGGTCAATCTGTCGCTCCAACGTAAAAGAAGCAGCGCTTAGTATCGAGTCCGACAATTGGAACATTCGGACACGCCTTGATGAATTCTTCGAGAGTGGCGCGACGGATAATCTGAGCGGCTATCGAGCCATCATCAGAAAGGTAGACGCAACCCGGCGCCATATCCTCAGAGTGAACGATATAGACATAGGGGCGTCCGTCTATTAGTTCGTCTCCCTTGAAAAAGCAGTCGCCCGACTCCGTAACATGGTCGGCCTTTTGCCGGACAATATCACCGCGAGACAGTTTCATTCCTTTTTCCTCTTCTTCCTCTTCTCGACAGCCGCCCGCTCCGTCGCGCGCTTGGCAAGCCACCGCTTGCGCTCCGACTCTGGGAAGTAGTTAGGGCTGGCGATCTGCGCGCGGAGCCAGGTGGAGTAGGGGAGGGGATGGGGGAGCATCACGCGGAAACCTCCAGTCCATCGAACAAGCCAGGATGCCGCCTACATGCGGGTGAGAACCAAATGCGCTCCCGTGCCGAGTTCTCGCGCCCAGATCCCGTTCCCTGACTCCCATAACCGCCACGCGCTTTCCATGCCAAGCACTCCCAGGAGTCCGGCATCTGGTGTTCACCGTCGTACCCAAAGAGCGCAATCCTTAGGAGCGGATTGTCGCCGTTGGCGATAGCCCATTCGCGAACCACATGAGCAACAGAGCCGCTGTCAGTGCTGTACAGATCGCCAGTGCGTTCCGCTTCGTCAGCGTAAGGCGGATCTAGGAAGACTCCAGTAATACCGAGCTTGACCGTAGGCGAAGGCCCGAGCACGCGGCTCCAATCGCCACAACAGACACGCACGCGCCGCAATCGCTCCGCTAGTCCGCGCATGTAGCCGGTGAGAAACTCTAAATCCCGCGTTCCCGAGGTGAGGTCGCTTACGCACTCGAACTCTCCCGTTCCCGCGTTCCCGAGGTGAGGTCGCTTACGGTGTACTCCCGTTCCCGCGTTCCCGAGGTGAGGTAGCTGGCGATTTACCCCTTTTCCCGCGTTCCCGAGGTGAGGTAGCTGGCGAGAGCACCATCCCGAGCCGATCCAAATACACTGTCCCCATACCCACCATCCTGCGATCTTGACATCATAAAAATCAGGCTCCGTCTTCATCCGCTCGCGAAATTCTTCCTGATGAACCAGCCATAAATGCCGTGCGTGTTGATCCGCTTCGTTAACCGGATTGTCAGCGTGATCGGCAACGCCTTCCGGGTCACGCTGAACTGCTCTCCAGAAGTTTGCGACAAGGCAATCCAGATCGTTGACTGTTTCGATTCCCGGAGTAGTTGGTCGCCCGAGCAGCACCGCCCCGCTGCCAAAGAAGGGTTCGCAATAGTTCGCAACATCACCGAACCGATCCCAGACGATATCCGCGACGCGGGACTTTCCGCCGAACCAAGGGAACGGTGCTCGAAGATCCTGCTGAAGCAAGCGCTTCTCCGTACTCCAGTCTTTAAGCGCCAACGTCAGGCCGTGAATGTCTGGATTCCCGCTGAGCAACTCTTGCTCGACGGCGGCAATCTCACGGTCGCAGCGCAACAGATCGTCTTTCACTCGCACCCCCTGAACAGCGGCAGATCATCAGGCGGCTCACCAGCCTGTCCGCGCCACTTCCTCGCGCAGGTGCCGATCAGGGAATTCGGGTCGGCGCTGAGTGCGGGATCGGCCATCAGGATTTCGGCGACCTCCGCGTTGATCTCGTCTGCGGTTTTCTGCCGGCGCTTGACGGTGGGCTCGGGGATGTAGCGGCGCTTAAAGGACATGGGGCACCACCTTCTCGATGTCGTGCCAAGTTAAAGCGACGGCCAACGCAGCCCACAGATCCCCACTGACGCCGTAAAGCGGTCCAGGCGTAGCCTTCTTGCCTATCGCCTTCTCCTTGCCTCCAAAGCGGTCCAGGATCGCCTGACGGATATTTCCATCCTTCGCGCGGGAATCGTGGCAAAGGTGGATTTTCACTTCAAGACGCTTCATGCGACCGACGCGATCCATGCCGTAGGCTTCAGCGAATCGACCAGACCAGAAAACCGTCTCGAACGTGGTTTCCCCTACTGCCATTCCGTACGATGCGATCTGCTCGATAACAAGCGGAACGATGCGCGGACCATGCCGCCAGGAATACAGTAGGTCGATGATGTCCTGATTTGGCGCGTACCGCATCAGGTCGATACTTTCGCCGTTCCAGACAACAAGAGCGCTGTATTCGTTGCCGGGATCGATCGCAATGACGGGCCGCTGGGGAAGTGGCTGGATTGCTAAATCAGATTGCGACCGTATTGTTTCGGTACTTCGTGTTAAAGTTCCCATGTTCGTTAGTCATCCCCTGACTCGGACAACCCAGGCCCTCCCCATCTCCATGCGTTACCCTTGCCGGGGTAGGCAGATGGCGGGGCCTGGGGAAATTAGTTCGCTTGGTGCGCTCGCAGCACCGACACCTCCACGTCCGTCAAATCCCAGGCTGCGAGCACCACCCAAGCATCTTTCCCAATGCGCTTCAACAGGTACGGATCGCGCGGAATTGCGGTCCAGTCGGCTTCCCAAAGGATGTGGTAGTCGCTTAGCTTGTCGGCCGCCGGCCGATACTGCGGTGGAATGCGCGGAAGTTGTGCGCGAAGCGTTTCTCGCGACGAGCCGGGACGATCCTTAGTCGGCCAAGGAATCTTAAAATGCCAGTCAGCAGCATTTGAGCGGCGCTCGTTTGTAAATACAACTTCGTCCGAATACCACATGTGGCAGCGAACAAACTGCTGGTCTGCTCGCATAATAGCCAACCTCGGACGCCCACGCCCATCGATCCCGCCCCGCACGATAGCATCCTGAACGCTGATGACTTTCTTGCCCTTAGCGATGGCGCGGTAGATGCGCGTGATTTCCTTATCCAGCTTGTCGTGAACCTTCCGATGCTCGTTGTAATCGCGCAAGGCGATCAGTGCATCTTCCGGCGTGATAGCTTCGTTCAATGGTTGTACGTTCATAGTGCTCCTTTCTTACTACGATCAGCGGTCATCGTGCTCCTCCCCCGCCTGAGGCTTTGCCGCGGCGCTGGTGGAGAGAGTGTAGGAAGCCCAACCTACTCGCCTCCAAGGGCCAGCCGCTAATCGGTTCACGAGTTTGTAAGACTTGGGAAATCTGGTAACCCAATCTCGTGCTATTTCTTCGCTGGACTGCTCAATAATTCGATCCGTTTCTTGTCCACCAACGATACTCAAGATTCCCCACTCCAGCCTCCCGCACTCCTGGCAGGGCTCAGGCTCTTTAGCCGTTGGTCCGCCGCTCACCGCGTCCGCTCTTACCAGCGATCGCGAGGACTCATAGCACGGCTTGCCGTTCCGATAGAATTTGATCCACCATTTTTCGCCGCGCTGGTAGACTATGCCCGCACCGCGCCGCTTCAGCATGACGCCTCCGCATTTATGGAAATTGAGTGGAAAGAAAAAGCCAGATCAAATAATCGACAGGGCGGTTGCCGTTGACAGCAACCTGCATTTCCACAGATTATCTGATTGAATTCTGGTGAGCCGGGCGGGACTCGAACCCGCGACCCTTTGATTAAAAGACAAAATGTCACTGGGGTACTTCCTCATTAAACTCAATACTTTGCGATTTAAAAATGGAATTCGAGCGGAGCATTGCGTCAGCAGCCCCAGTTAGAGGGTAAAAGACGTTGGAAACGTCTGCGGCTGAGGCGTACACGATTTCTCGCCCGTCGATCACCACCGCGAGAACATCGAACTTGCCAACGTTTCGAGACACGTCGCAGAAGATGGCGCCGGACTGTTCACGGCGACCACTCTTCACCTCAACCTTGACCGTCTTCCAATCGGGGAGAATCACCAGCAGATCGCAGGGCGCTCCAGGACTCACGGCTTTGTACGGGTGTAGGCCCTTCGCGATCAGATCAGCCGTGACGATCAGCTCGGCAAGAACGCCGCGACTTTGTTTGTCGATGCTGTTTTCGGTTGCCGCTTTCCACTCCATCGGCACAATAAAATCGACAGCGGAAATCAGCCGCAGGTTGTCGCGGATCGCGCCCTCGCGCCGCATTATGTCGTCCAGCTTGGCGCGCGCCTCCTCTTCGGTAACCTCATCGATCCGACCGAGCATGACGCTTCGTCTGCCATCTTTCGCGCACTTTCCGGTCGCAGTGAAAAGTCCACGCCACTGATTGCCCTGCTTTGAAACGCAGCCGGTTCTCTTGCGCCCGCGTTTTTTGCGTGTAATCAATTCGACCTCCCGGCCCCGTTTGCAAATTCGGCCTTGGCCTGTTCGATTGCAAGAAATCCTGGACACATTTCTGCAAGGTCAGCAGTACAGGCGTCGGCGAATGTCCCCAGCTTCGCGTCGCACCTTTTGCATATCACCGAGTCGCCGAGAGAACGCTCGACAAACGCCCTTTCATCCCGCAAGCGCTGTGACAGTTTCATGCAGCATCCTCTTCGGCATAGGCCGCGCGTGTTTCTTCTCCATAGTTCGGCGGATCATCGACAGCGCCCAAGTGTCCAGATTTCCACTTGTCGCACCGCTGCCTCTCGGTCACATATTTCCCGGAGAATGGGCCTCCATCGACAAGACACATGGCCTCCACTGGTCCGCCGCCTCGACACTGCGCCACCATCTCGCTCCAGAAGCGACACCCTGCACAATTCTTTGTTTCACCGTATGTTCTGCTCAATTCGGCCTCCCCGTAGCCTTCTCAAGTTGTCCCCGCATTCGCTCTCGACTCGGATGCGTGTACACCGTGCTCATTTCCGGCCGATGCCCAAGGATGCGCGACTTCTCCTCGACCGTCATCACCTGGTCCATGTTGGTCGATGCCGTGTGCCGCAGGTTATAGAACGTGAGCCACGGCATCCCTACAGCCTTCGCCGCCGGCGTCAGGTAGCGCTTGGCGAGGTTCCCAATACGCAGCGGCTTCCCCACACTGGACACAAACACGGGCGAGTCCGGTGTGTTGAACTTCGACGCCTCGTAGAGTTCAGTAAAGGCCATCCAGGCGTCCACGGTCAAAGGGATTTCCCGGCGATGCACGTCACGCTTGGGTGATGCCTTCCAATGCCCGTTCGTGAAGCTCTCCGCGATCCTGATGGTGAAGTTCGGACCCACCAGATCAACGTTGCGCCAGCGCAGCCCGCACGCCTCGCCTGGTCGCATTCCGGTGAGCGCCAGAACGCGCACGAAACCGCGGTACCGCTCGTCGATCGCAGCGACCAGTAAATCTACCTGGTCTCGCGTGAGCGCCGTTTTCTCGGGGCGTTTGTACTCGGGGAGTCGGCAGCGTCTTGCGGGATTGCCGGTAGCAAGCCACTCGGCGTCTTCGGCAAGGTGGAAGACGCCAGAAGTAATTGCTTTAGCGAGATGGGCAGTTCTGAGACCCGCAGCAGTAATCGTTCGTTCCAGCATCCTTTGCACATCGTCCCTCCTGATCTCCGATAATCGCTTGTCGCCCAGCGCCGGCAGAATGTACCGCTTCAGAATCGACTCGTAGGAATCGCGGGTGTTCTTCTCCTTGCGGTTCAGATGCTCCGGCCGGTACTTGCGCTCGACGAATTCGGCAAACGTGGCAGCGCTCGACGGCGTGCGGGTGTTCTGATCCAACCGCGAGAGGTAGGTCTCCCAGGCCTTGCGCCGGGCCTCACGGATGCCGTAGCCGTCCATCTGGCCGTTCTGTTTTGATGGGCAGACCACGACAGGGGCGCTCCAGCCGCGCTTCAGCTTGCCGTCAGCGCCTACCTGATCCACCTTCCATCGAAGCTTCCACCAGCCATTTTGATTGTACAGATCACCTTTTTGCTGTAAACGTCTTCGAGCCATATCGTTGCAATCGTCTCCAAGGGAGGTTATACCGAATGCATCGATTACATAGGCCTCGGAATTTGTTTTTGATCTCATTCTGTCGCCGACTTCTCTTCAATGGAAAACCGTCCGTGCCATCCACGTTTGCGCTCAGTAACGGCAGGCACTGTCAGTGTCTGCTCGACAGTCCATCCTGCCTTCAACCGATCCCGCAATGTCGCGCTGGCAATTCCTAATTCCTCTGACCAGACGACCAACGGCTGAGTTTTTCCATGAAAGGTAAGATTGTGATTGCGATTTTCCCAGTTACGGGCTTGCTCTTTTCGTGTCGCCCAACGGCAGTTGCTAGGTTCGTAGTTTCCACTTGGATTGGGGTATCTGTCGAGGGTGTGTTTAGGGGACAACTTCGGCCCCATGTCCGCAAAGAATTTTTGGAAACTTAACCAGCGAGCGCAAACATCAATTCCCTTGCCACCATAATGCTTCCATGTGGGAGAGTTTGGGTTCCTCACCCTTGTAAGCATTGCTGCCCATGACCTGTATTCGCCGGGGTACAGTTTTTGGGTAGGCCGTTCCTCCCGCCCAGCCCGCGCGGGATTTGAGTGGAGAAGGGTCATGGGATTGGCAAGTCTCGGTATTTTATTCCGGCTTCCTCTAATAAACATCGAGCAAGCTTCAAATCTTCGTGCCAACGGGAAGGCGTTGGTTTAACCGGATATGAGATGATCTCGGTAATCCCAACCTGGATAATTTCAACAGTGCATCGCGTACACGGTGGACCTCCCCACACCAGTCCTGTATCATCCGTAGCTGCCAGATAGAGCGTACATCCCTTGAGGCGCATTCCAGTCCGCGCCGCCGCTAGTAATGCGTTCATTTCGGCATGAACTACCAACTTGAGTTTTGTATCCCTATCCCTCAAACGCTCTGTTGTGTCTGCAATCCCACGAGGAAACCCGTTAAATCCACCGGATAGAATCTCCCGATCAGGACCTACAATTACAGAACCTACCCGAGTCTCTGGATCTTTAGAGAGTCGAGAGTGATACAGCGCCATTCCCAGGAAATGCTCGTCCCAGCGTTTGCTCATCTCGCTTCCGCCCCCTCGTGCGGGTTAGTTGGATTGGGGTTGGTGGTCATGATCATTTCCGCACGCTCTTTAAAACTGGGCTCCAGAGTTTTGCGATAGCTATAGCCTGTGGGGTTGGAGTCAAACGCTTTCCTAGATAGGATTCATTCATCAGTTGGTCGCCTTCAATATGAGGAACGCCAAGCAGATGTCCAAGTTCGTGCATGAAAATTGTCCTATAATCGATTGCGGCATCATCGCGAATTCCGTCCAAGACAATATCCCCCTTCGTTGCGCACGCTATCGGGGTACCAGTTCCCGAGCAGGAGCCTTTCTCCCCGGAAAGTAGACGCGGGCGGCGAATACTCAGACGCTCAACGCCCAGCGCCTTTCTCCACGCGACAATGGCCGACGTAAGGGCCGAATTGAGGACTGGCGATACTACTGCAGAGTGCGCGGAGGTGATCGTTTTCTCAAAATTGGTGACCATGACTGCTTTCTTGTCGCGCTCCTGTTGCTGTGCCTTCACGGACTCCAACCATACCCTCACAATACGAAGAATTACTTGCTCGGGAGTAAACTCCGGGGCTATTTTCAATTCGCCACCATTCTCCACGTCACGGATGGAGGCCATCCACTTGGAGCCTGCGTTTTCGCAAGAATGTGTAAAAACCAGGTTCCCCGGAATGCGCGCCCTTCTTTCGGCTTCCGTGGATCGTTCGCACTCCTCCTGCGCTTCCTTGGTGCTTCCCGAGTACAGTTCAATAAAGGTGTGGCCCATGCCGTCCATTGCCGTAAAAATGCCTTGGGCTTGACCGCTGGCCGCAAAAATAAACATCAGATACAGCGAAAAATATCTTGTTTTCACCGCCCCACCTCCACCACGACCACGCGATTCCGCTTGCACCAGGAGCGCCAGGATTCAGGAAAGCAAGCGCCCTGTCGCTTACCGCTAATCCAAGTCAGCCTAAGCGGGTCACGGAACACTTTGCCTACCCGCCGTTCCCGCCCATCCTCCGTCCGCACCACGTCGCCGGGCTGGGGGTCAGATAGTGGACTACGAGTCATGACGCGACTCCAGGATCAATTCCGAGCGCCCGTAGTCCCGGTATCTCGACATGTACGAGAAGCTTTGGCCTGCCGCCCCGCTCCGGAGTAGCCTCACCGTTCCGTGTCGTGATCATGTACTCAGTTTCTAAGCGTTCCAATGCTAGATAAATGTGTCCTAGCGATACAACACGCCTGGTTTTGCGCATTGCATCGTAGATTGTCAGACCGTAGGCCCGATCCCCGAGTTCGTGAGCCGCTGTCAGCACGGCAAGATCAAAATTCGTCAAACCGCCCGCCTGGGGATTAGAAATTGGACTTCTCATAGCTTGGTCGATCCCTCCGCTGATTTTGGCTTCCAGCTCCAATTTGTCGTCCAGTTATGCGCCCAGGTTTGAACGTAGTCGCAATTTGGATGCAGGCAAATGAGTCCCCGCCTATCTGGCAGTAGGTCACCATGGCCACTCGCGCCGCACGTGTACGAATGCCATCCACGATATGCCTGAAATTCTTTTAGCGAGGCAACCTGATCGTCAGTAAATACGGGCTGGGGAGTTTTTGTTGCGTCGGTTTTCTTCGCCATACTATGCCGCCCTCCTGCCACTCCACTTCCTGCCTTCCAGTTCTTGCTCAATAGCGATCAGTCGCGAATCTGAATCCGCTCGCCGCTCGCCGAGCGCCAGCCGCTTCATTTCCGCCATAAGAGCAGAAGTGCTCCACGTGGCGTAGCGGGTGGGGAACACGGTAATCGTCATTTTTTCTCCAGATAACAAATGCACGGACACCGCTTGCATCCAACGGGAGCCTTCAGGTTGTGTTCACCTTTCGCGTGGCCGCAGCGACAAGGTTGGCTGGGCTTTCCCTTATTGCTCACGCCACCACCTCCACCGTCACACCCCGCCGCGATTCCGCTTCGGCTCGAATCTCAGGGCCGATACGCATTTCGGTCCAGGAATAGGCGAATTCTCTGCCGCAGTCCAAGCACGCAACATACGGGCGACGGCTGCGCTTTGTCGTCAGCGGGAACGTAATCCGCTGGTGGGTACAGATTCCGAAGATGGATAAAAGCGTCATCCAATTAAACTTCCTTGCGTTGAGTCGCCATGCCACGCTAAGAGATGCGCTGCCCGGTCATGCCTGGCTATTTCCATGTCACCTTTTCCACTTTGAAGCGCCCGTAGAAGCCGTTGTTTCGGGGCCGAAATCTGCCGACTCCGATGAAGTTCCCAGCTTCCCGCAAGTGATACTCGAAGGCGGTAACTTCTTCGTCTGAGTCCGGTACGCTCACCTTTTGCATGAGCGTCTCGTCGAGTACGTAAAAGGTAACATCACCCTCCCAGTTCTGGATGACTGGGAAGCATTTCTCGACACGTGATCCACCGCCGCGTTTTCCATCTGAAGGGACAAACAGCCACTCGCCGGGAACCTGATCCTTCTTGATCGGAAGAACGAGTGCTTCCATCACCAGTACACCAGCTTCGAAGTGCTTCGTGTAAGTCGCTTTCCCCTTGCCAGGGATTTGCATGCTGAGGAACTTGGCGGCCTCAGACAGGCAGTTTTTAAACGCCATCGGCGGCAAAAACACCGTACCGTCTTCGAGCGAGTGCATCCGATCCCGCCACGTTCTGGCCTCATAGTCTCTGTGGTTCTCGCCCTTCTTTTTCTCGGTCGTGTAATGTCGCGACTGAGAGTACGGGCTAATCGATTTCAGTGTTACCGTTGCTGTCTTCATAAACTCCTTGCGTTACCTCGCAATGGCCGACCAAGCCCCGCCCGGCTAAGTCAAGCTGAGCCCAACGATGCCGTGCCGAGCGCTGAGATGACATGCTCAGCCCAACCAAAGATATGAGTGCGAGAATTCCCTGTCTTGCGATACAAAGCCTGATCCCGTCGCGCCTAACCAAGCAGCGCCGCGCCCAGCCACAGCAAAATATGAGTGCGTCCTTGCCTTGCGCTGGCTTGCCGTGCCGCACGATGCCGAGCCCGGTTAAGTCAGACGAAGCGCTGTCGTGTATCGATCCTCTTCTGATCGGGGCCTTACCTTGCCTTGCGCTGCGACGCCACGGCGAGTCGGGCGCAGCCAAGCCGTGACTAATGTTGCCAAGTCGCGTCTTGAGAAAAGGTGTGCCGGGGTTGCCTACCCGGTCCTCGGTCCACCGTAATGGCCGAGAGGCTAATCCCTGTTCGCTCGCCTGCGTTATGGCAAGAAAGGTCGAAATGACCGAGAAGCCAGTATTAGGCGTTGAACCAGGGGATAGATCAATCACTAAAAGCCTCCAATGTCTTTGCCAGTGGCAAGCTGGCCTTTGCTTCCGCCACTCGCCCTTCGAGCTTTTTCATTCGCGCCGCCGTCGTCGCCATTGAGAGAGCACCGAGCACCGAGGCGTAAGTGTTGTGTCGAATCTTAGAATCGTTTGGCAGGGCGTCAAAATCTCGCACAGCCGTAATGGTCCGAAAGCCGCGAGTCGAGGCGCGCCGAATTCTCGTCACAGTGTCTTCGCCAGTCGCTACAATCTCAACATCGGAAAGCCGTTTCAATCCAATATTGCGAACCACGCCGAAGACGATGTAATCCTCACGAAGAGCCTTACGCCGTGCTGTCTGGATTGATCCGCGTCCACCGTTCTGCGTGTCCCTTCCGATCATCTTCGAGAGTTCCGCATAACTAACGATTTCCTCTACAGCCGATTTCTTCAGTCGGTCGTAGATCATCTTTGAATCAAGAGAGAGCGCTTGGATTACTTTGTTCTGCATATTAAATTCCTCGCCTTACCGTGCCCAGCCAAGCTTTGCCTCGCCAGGCCCCACGTTGCCGTGACTGACGACGCCACTAAAGCAACCCAGGAAACGTAAAAAGGACCGGGCTTGCGTTCCCGTGCGGCATTACCCGCTACGCCTCCTGGGCTGCTTAAGTCGGGCGGAATCTTGCGACCCCGCCCTGTGCTAACCGTTGCCCTCCCCCTCCTTTTAGCGCCGGCGGCCCTCCGGTTGCGGATTGGGATTCGGATTGTTCGCTGCGACCGCATCGGCGATTACCGTGTTCTGCGCCTGGAATCTCGCAGCCACATCGTCGATAGCGGTCTGCACTACGGCATTTGTTGCATCGTCAGCGCCCTGATGGGCGGCAATTGCCGCTTCTACGGCGGCCTTGATTTCGTCAGCTTGCCCTTTGAGGGCGGCTGCTACCGAAGGGGCGATACCCTCCAGTTCGGTTATCCGAGCAAGAAGCGCGGAAAGATCAATTGCTGGCATTCGGTTATTCTCCTTTCTCGATACTGCTCTTCAGACTGGTATTTACTTGGGACACCCGATCTGTTGCCAAATCAACTTCCTGCTGCTGACCACCATCGGCCTGCGATTCGAAGAAGTCAGTAAGCCTATTCACCGCCTTGGTGAGTTCGCGTATACCCGGTACTATTTCAATCAAAGCCATAACCTACGTTGGCCCTCCTTTCATCCCCACGGCAATTTCCGGGACCGTGGATACTGCGCGCGCCGGAACGCGGATGTCTGATGCTGGCGTCTCCGACTTGAACGGAGCGAACATCGTCGTGCATAAACGCGGATCGTATGCCTATCCTCATGAGTCTCGGCTCCCACCACGCCAGGGGACCGACCGAACCGCCAGCAAATCTTTTTTGCGATGCCAACCCAACCCGGATGCGGACCTTGCGGCCATGCAATTCCAGGAGCGCTGGCATCGCGAAAAACCCTATCGCTAGGGAAAAACGGGACGGCCCCGTTTAGACGAAAAGAGCCGTCCCAGTACAGGCACTACCGAGGCTCTACCCGGCCCCTTGATCCCCTACGGCAGCGGAGGCCGATGCTGGCTTGCTCTTTGCCGGCGGTCGTCCCCGCTTGGGCTTATCGACCGCAGGGCTACCGAACCTTGCTGTTACGATGTGGCGTCCGGTCTCCAGCAGCGTTGCGATATCTGCCTGCGGAGCGGAATGGAAATAACTGAGACATCGATCACGTTCGGTCATTTGTTTAGCCATCAGGCAACCTCCACACGAAGCGGCCCAGGCTCTACCCGAGTCGCTACAATCTGAAATCCCGATTCCTTGGCTCCGTCAACGAACGCCTTCCATGTGGTATCCGACTCCAGGGCTTCACATCGATCCGCGATCATCAGCCCCAGGTCGCCGCACTTCAATGCGGCCACCGAGAACGCCGTCAAGTACTGCCGCGCCGTATTCAGTTCATCGAACGGAATTCCGTCCACGAATACCTCGCCATCGCGCAATTCAATTCCTTCCAGCGGCTGCTCTGCCAGCTTCTTTTTCTTGAGCTCTTCGAGCGCTCGCAGGGATTTGTCGAACTTGTCCGACTTCTGGAAGTACTCGCGCACCTTTGCGCGGGCAGCTTCGATAGACGCTCGCGTTGCCTTGTCGCGAGACTGCGCCTTGACCTTTTCTTGCGCGACGGCGAGTTCGCCAGCGATTCGCTCGCGTTCCGGCTTGGCAGCGTCCTCGTTGTGCTTCAGGGCTTCCGCTTCCCGCGCCTTGATGCTGGCCACCCGCGTAGCCCGCTCTTCCGCCAACTTCGATATCTTTTCGTTGATCTCGTTGATGACGGCGTGCTCTTCCTTGGTCGCAGAAGCGATGATTGCTTTCTCGGCGTCGGCCAACTGACAATCAACCGTGGCCCGTTCCGCCTGCAGGTCCCGCAGTTCGCTTTCCCAGTCCTTCGTTTCACCCTCTTGCGTACCGAGCGCAGCCTGCAAGGTTTTGACAGTGCCCTCGGTGTCGCGCTGGATAACGTTGGCAGCTTTGCGTTTCTCGTAGATCCCCTTGTGTAGATCGCTTAGCCCGTCAAGATCCAGAACGCCGCCTTTGTATTCTGGATCGGCCGCCGCGATTTCTGTCGGCGTGAATGTTACTGGCATTGACTCCAGGATGAATGCCGCCCGGTCCTTTGGTTTTGCTTGGATCAACCCCAATGGGTCAAAGCTGAACCCAGTCGCAAGGCGCTCGACAAAAGCCTTAGGGGTAGCGTCTGGCAATTCCTGCCCTTCGGCGTCGGTCACAGTGAGCGTTGACGTCTTGGCCGTGACCGTCTTCGTGATGACGATGCCGGTGTCGAGCGTAAGAATAATCTCGGCTTTGCGCTCCCCCTTGCGAACGTTGCTCGGATGGTGACCACCGTCAAAGATGGTTCGCAGCGCTTCGATCAGGCTGGTCTTGCCGGAACCATTCGTTCCCGAGACGATGGTCATAGCGCCCGGCTTGACCAAAATGTGCTCAATGCCGCGAAAGTTGTTAACTTCAAAAGTCGCTAGTTTCATTTCCGCCTCATCTTGAACGCTTTCGAACCAGGGTCCATATCCGGCACGTTCTGGGCTTCTCTCGCCTTCGCTGCCGCAAGTTGCTCCTGGCTTTGGCGCTCCAGTCTCGCGTCGTGCTCTTCTGGAGTTTCTGGGCCATCGTCGCGTCGCGCCGGGATTACTCCCGCCTCTTCCAGCTTGCGTGCGGCCACCGCTTGCGCCGCTTCCACGCTGCCAGTTGCTTGCGATGTCTCGATGTCGCCCTCGTCATCCTCAGCGTCCAGCGGAATTTCGCCGGGCTGAAATTCGGCGGTAAAGGCCGCAGCTTGCTCTACCTCTGTCTGTTCCGGCTCCTCGCCCTCTGGCACAGACGCCGCGATCTGTCGCACTGGAGGTGCCTCGGGTAGTTCGGCAGTCATGACGGCGCGGAACTCGGAACCGTAGGCCAGAATCTTCTTGCGAATTCCCTCAATGCCTTGCGCTCGAAATTCCAGTGAAACGCAGTAGGCTTTCCCGGATTGCATTGTCCCGCTGGCCGTCTTATGTGCCGTCTTGAAAGGCCGCAGGATCATTCGCAGCGGGATTCCAGCGATAAAGCCGCACTCGGGATCGCCGCCACCCGTAAACCGCTTCAGCGCTAGGATGCTCGAATACAGGTTATTGATGCTCCGAAAGCTGGTCGTGTCGAACACGGCCTTTCCGCCCAGCCTGATATCGTTGACGAGTTGAAATGCCAACCGCGCATGAGGCTTGCAAGCAGCGGGGTATTCCTTGTTGCCCTTCATGGTCGGATTCCGGTACTCGCAGCCGCAGGCCGCGCATCCGTTGACGATTGGAAACGTCTTGCCGTCGAACGATATGTTCTGTTTGGACGGGTCCATGCTCAGACTACGAAGCGCCGTCACGCCGTCACCTTTGCAATTCAACCCGCCGGCCGACCACATCTCGAATGCTTGCGTCAGTGGCTCATCATCGGCGAATACAACATCAAGCTCGGTAGGCGTGGGACCGTGGCGCATGATGGCGTCGAAGTCTGGCTCTAGCCCACCATCCGGCGCAACCCGCGAGAACGTAAAGTACGGCAGCTTGGTCGGAAATCCGCGATCCGGCGCGCCAGCCTTTTCCTTGCGGTAGAAAAGCCGCGCCTGCTCCATCGTGTCGAAGGCAGTATTGTTCTTGCCGACGCGGACAATCCATTTCCCGTCACTGCCGCGGATGGCCACATGCACGTCTTTCCCCGCCAGTTCTCCGATGCCAACCTTGAGCGTGCGTGGCGTGCGGTCGATGGAAAGGCCGGTGTGGGGATCGTGAGTAATCCCGTACATTTTCGAAAAGTCAGGCCGAATGACCGGCGCTGGTGTAACTGTTTGTGTGCTCATAAACTTTTAAAATGGCAAATCCGTTCCCTCGGGATGCGTAACCGTGCGGGTGTTTGCCTCAACCCGACAAAGCCGATCAATCTCGTCGCGCAACGCTTCTTGTGTTGAACCTGGAAATGAGGCCCTATTCAGCATCCACGATGCATATGATTCGTCATCGCGCACCTTAACGCCTCTATTTTTCCCAAACGCATAGCAGGCGTCCCCATCTTTGTCCCTGTATAACTTCCCGGCAACGTCGATAAACTCGTACTCGCCAACCCTGGAGAAGGTCGCCAGATCCGCCGCTGTCATCGCGTCCAGATCCGGGTACGCCTTCATCTGTCCCAACAGGACGTCAAGAGTTGCTTCGTTGTCGGCAGCGGCCCCATGTGCGCCCTCGTGAGCGCGGCCACAATATTTCCGCACCGCATCAGATAGTGAGCGCGGTTCCTTCTTCGAGAACACGCCATACGCATCGATCACGCAAACGCCGGTCAGGTCGAGCTTCAGGCCAACGCGCCGCAGCTCTTCGTCAAGCATCGGCAGATCAAAGCGCCGCAGATTGTAGCCCGCCAGATCGCAGCCCTTCAGGCGCTTCAGAATGGAGCGCCCTACTTCGTTCGAGAACGGTGGTTCGTTGGCAACGTCGGCTTCCGTGATGCCGTGAATGGCGGTTGCCTCTGCGGGTATCGACATTCCCGGATTGAAGCGCCGACAGCTATTCGAGACGACCGTGCCGTCCCAGACTAGAATCGCCAGTTCGATGATGCGGTCGTTCTGGATGTCTAGGCCGCTTGCTTCGAGATCCAAAAATGCTAGTGGTCGATTTAGCTGCACTGCCTTGCCTCTCTGAACTCCTTCTTAGCCCGTTCAATTGCAAGAAACCCAGGACACGGTTCCGCAAGGTCAGCCGTACAGTCATCGGCAAACGTTCCCAATGTTGCGCTGCATCTTTTGCATATCACCGAGTCCCCGAGTGATCGCTCTACGAACGCCCTTTCGGCCTGTAATCTCTTCGATAGATTCATACCTTTTCCCTCCGCCTCTTCATCCTGGCCAGTTCACTCTTCCGCTTCGCCTCCTGGCAGGGGCGGCGCTCGCAGTACTTGCGGTTCGGATTCACCGACACTCCCGGCGTGTGGCAGTTGACGCACAGATAGGAACGCAGGCCGGTGATGTGGGTGAAGGGGGCGGTGGTCATGAAACCTTCCAGTTCGCAACGATTCCCCAGATCAACAAGGCGCATCCAAAGACCTCGCCGGCTGCTTGCTGCGGCGTTATCGGCTGCCTAGGTTCCCCGATGCGCAATACGTAACCAACCGCATCCAAGATGAATACGCAGATAATAATCGTTCGCATAATCATGCCGCCTCGCCCCCTTCCGGCTCCATCGCCCGCAGTTGCGCAATCACCGCAGCGCGCGATTCACGGCTAGGAAGGTTCACGCCAGCCTTGTGCGCCCAGTGAATCCAGCCGAGTGACCCCATCGCGCAAGCAGCGGTGTAGTCCACTCCGTTGCGCTTCAGGACCGCCGCTAGCTTTGCCACCTTGACGGCGCGAGCAGCCTCAGCGTACGGATTCTGGCGCACCGGATTATCGCCCGTACCGCGTTCACTTACCGCTTCGCGAGGGCTCGATTCCAACCGCTCCAGGTGGTACGGATCTGGGGTACGAACTTGCCCGCTAACAGGGGAATTTCCAGTCGTGGCTCCCCGATGCGCCAGAAACTCTTCTCCCGAACCTAGGCGGCGAACGCCGGGGATTTCACGCTCGGGTCCACCGCAGTCATGACCTGCATTGGTGTCTATCCCTGCGCGTTCGCCTGTCTTCGTCGGTTGGGTTATCTCTGCACTTTCGCAATCCGCATCTGCCGGATCTCCCAGCAGCCCCAGGATGTCCCAGCGTTCGTGGTACGCGGCGATCTCGTCGGCGTCTTTCTGTAGCTCGCGGGCGCGGGTGGCTCTCATGCGGTCACCTTGGCGTTGCGCGCTCGGTCTATCATCGCGACCCATTCGGCATCATCGGCCCGCTCGCGACTGGTCGAAAAGCCCTCAACGTAGGCTTCCGTGAAATCGCCGAACATATCCCAGCAGTTCATAACGCTGATCATGAATTGAAGCCGTTCCCTATCCGCCAGCGCCGCTTTGAGCGCGTCCTCCGCAGTTTCCAGTTCGTCCTGCAACCATTCCTGATACGTCTTGTTGGCTGGATTGACGTATTCGTACCAGCGTTGTAGCAGCTCCGATTTTTTATCGGCCGTCATGCCGTCCTCATCTCGACCACGACCCCCACCTGAAACTTAACCTCCGACACCGGATCGTTCCGCAGTACATTGATCCCCGTGACAACCATGCTCGTGTTCTTTTCGTAGAACTCGATCGCTGCCCTGATCATGTTCTCCAGCGTCTTGTGATGGTCGGGGGTGGGGGTCACTTGGCGCACCTCTTAGAGCAATACAGATCAACGTTATCGCCATTGATCTGAACGATAAACCGAGCCTCCCTAGCTATATCTGCCACTGTCTGCGCAGCCAATTTCGCGGGATCAGCGCCACACAATGAGACTTGAGCTTTCTTTTCCCGACCGCACATCGCACAAGAAAGAATTACTTCCATGCTCATTCTTCTTCTCCCAACCCGAGCGGCTCCCCATCGCCATTGGCCATCGCTATCAGACAGGCGATCGAACACCGATACTCATCAGCCACGAGCGCCAGAGAGTCGAGGTCGTCCACAGTGCGGATGTTGAACCGGCCACCCAGGGTCACCGTCGCGCGGGATGCGATTACTAGGGCTAGGGGGTTGGTCACGCGATCTCCGCGAGCCTTTTCATGTCAGCCAGGGCAGTATCGTTGTCATCGTAAAAACGCGCCGGGTTGATCGGGTAACCGCTCTCACGATAAATCAGCATCGCCGCTAATTCACTATTAAAGTAAGCTTCCAGTTCGCGGCCAGCTTGACCTGCAAGTGTGATCGCCCATCCTGCCCTGCAATGGGTCTTCTCGCATGTATGAAAGGCGCCCATTTCCAGAGATCCAGGCTGAGACGCGGCGGCGTAGATCGCTTTATGGATATCCGGAATAGCGGGAATCGCGCGCTTGGATGGCGGTTCGGTCGATGGCGCTGGCTTGTGGTTAATCAAGTCCGAGCAGTCCGAGCAGTCCGAGCAGCCCGAGCAGTCCGAGCAGCCCGAGCAGCCCGAGCAGCCCGAGCAGCCCGAGCAGCGCGAGCAGTCCGAGCAGTCCGAGCAGCCCGAGCAGCCCGAGCAGCGCGAGCAGCCCGAGCAGCCCGAGCAGCCCGAGCAGCCCGAGCAGCCCGAGCAATTGATACAGTTGTCGCAATTCTTCAGGCTATCGAGCGCCTTTTGCGCTGCTACCTCCGTACCGAAATACTCAACTGAGCACTTATTTCCGTTTGCATCCGTTAGCCAAGTCATAGCTCTTCTCCAAACACGCGCCACTCATGCCGATGCTTCAGTTCCCCACTTGACTGGTAGCTCTCGATAAACCGCACCGCCGCGAGCGCACAGTAGCAGATGAACCAGCCGGCGATGAGGAGGGCTAGGGTGGTCATGGCTTTACCGCTGAGCTGCGACATTCAAACTGTCCCCAACCGTTCTCGGCCGGGATGCCGCCTTTGTCTGTGCACGCCTTGTATTGCAAAAGCTTTCGCTCATTGAATCCGCGCTGCGCTTCTACCGCATCGGCGCACCCCACCAGGATCGCCACCAGCAACACGAACCAGGCACGAGTCACGCCTTCACCTCCACCGCCCGCCGTTCCTCTTCCACCCAATGCCGCAGCGTCGGGTACTC
>Ga0105250_10000132_pt1 | contig 64546 bp, 80 predicted proteins | sample KBSS54metaG_FD_80425 | JGI IMG/M metagenome (GOLD analysis project Ga0105250, IMG submission 80425) | Switchgrass rhizosphere microbial communities from Kellogg Biological Station, Michigan, USA - KBS S5-4 metaG | ecosystem: Host-associated > Plants > Roots > Rhizosphere > Soil | place...
CTTGAACCGCTACCCGGCTGCTGGTTTTAGGTTTGCGCCTACAGGGTGGCCCGTATCAAGGTTGGCTGCATTCCTGGGTTGACGTTATACCAAATCGGATGTGGTGTCAATAGGGGGTTCTATTGGTTATTGTTCCTCTGCGTCCTCTTCTGCATGGACCGGGCAGCCTACTGCGGGGATTCGATATATGATTGGTGTCCCATCGTCGCGGGCATCTCCGTCCCAATCGCAGGTGCAGTCTTGAAGTCTACGGTGTTCCTCTTCCATAGCCTGCATTGCAGCACCGTAGCATCCCATGGTTCGTTCTACTTCCTCAGCATGTTCAAAGCATTCAGCCTTGGAAACATAATGGCCGCGTATAATCCGTTCGCTAATCTCAGACATTGGGGTTACCTCAGGTAGGTAGGGGATGTGGCGGTCTGATACGGACGCACCTACCGCCATCAGTGCGTACGGCTAAGGGGTTAGAAGTTATAGGTTACCGTATCGGTCCCAGGGTCCGGGGGTTTAAGGTACCCATCGTCAATGAATACATCCCCCATCTCAAAGTGATCCGCTTGAGGGGGAGGAGGCACACTAACGGTGCAGTTTATGGTTATCGGTGTCATGTCCGTCTGGTTTGCACTCTTGCCGGTGATAGTGACGTCGAACGTCCCTACCGTTTTGCCCCGGATACCAACCAGTTTACCGCTGTCGATATTGACGCAACCGACCGTATAGTTGGAAGTTTTGAGTACAGCAGCAGATGGGCGTAATGCTCCATCGCTACCCTTCGATGCGAGGGGGAAGCTCGCGCATTGTCCCACGAGAAGTGAAATGCTTGGCATAACCAGATAGTACCAGTACTAAAGGCTAATCGCGAAATCCTATCCGGTGTTCCAAGTCGCCACGGCAGATAGCACAGAGGGCTTGTCCGGTCCCATAGTATTCTGAGCCGATCATGTAGAGACTCGGGGTGTTTAACTCCCTAATGGATAGCTCACAGCCACATTTGCTACACCGGATTGGTTCCCGTTTCGGTTTCGGCTTTCCTGGTTTCTTCATAGCGGTTCAGAACTGCTCCCGTCACCTTTATAACGGCACTGAGTAGACAGTCGATGCAGACAGACAGCTTAGTGTCGTCAGTGTCGTCGTTTAATACCTCGAATGTCACAACTGCTGCTACGTCACTCCCGCACTCGTGGCAGTGTAGGTCAATGTACCCCGGTGCCATATCCCCTAGGATTTCGGTAGCTTTTTCCTTAGTTAGCTGCTCAGGGAGTATCTTTCTGAGTTCGTCTGCGGCCTTGGGTGGATTAATAAGGAATGCGGTTGCATCGTCAAGCCGCTTAGATGCGGTTAGCAGTAAGTCTCTGACGGTTTCGATGTACATCTAGTTTCCATTCTCGGCTTCGATTTCTGCTTCGGCATCCTCTGACCACCTTGCTATCTGAACGTTATCCACGTTATGGCCTGCATGGTCTCCCTCGTGGCCTAACTTCCTGGTGCATTGAAGGGTGAAGAATCTGGAGTTACATTCGGGGTTGGCTTCATCTTCTACCTCCCCAGGGTTATATGTAGCAGGTTCCAGATAGCCATACTTCCCCGGCCTGATACGTTTATCGTCGAATGTCATTGTTGGCCTCCAGTTCATCTATCTTTTGAGTCAGGCAGTCCAGATCAATTATCTGGTTTTCGATCCACTTGCGCATCCTAGATACGTACTCATAGGCGCATGTCATGTTGCAGAATCGGAAGTTCCCTAGAGCGATAAACTTCCGTGTCCGAGTTCGGCAGTTTGGGCAGTCGATGCGTTCCTTAGTTACCGCCATGGTTCCCTCCACCAAGGCTTGAATGATGCGGCCTCGGTCAGCTTATCCCGTTCGGCCTGGATGACCGATAGGCGTCGGAATCTCCAGTTGATCCCGTGTTTGTAGCAGTGGGTGTGTATTAGGGTGACTATCGGACCAATTACAGGGATGACACCTACGAACCAGGACCACTGTAGGTCTTCCTGATAGTAGTCGTCAGCCCTCTTTGAGTTCTTAGGGTAGCTTGCCTGCCAGGAGGCGAACTCTGCCGCAGCCGTCATCCAGGCACTCAGTAGGTAGAAGACTAATGCCAGTACGACAACAACTACTTCATCGGTCATGCTTCCTCCCCCACCATGGTTGGAACTCTTCGGGTTTGGGCTTGGGCCTGGGCTCGACAGGATAATCGTTAACCTCTATCACCGATATGTCGCAGAGGAGGAATATACCAGCCGTGGCGACCCCTGCTAGGAAGCAAAGCAGAGTATCATGGAACTCGAATAACCGAATAAGGGCTCCAGTGATGCCCCAGCAGAGGAACATTCGAAGCCATCTAATTCGGAACGGCATTCTCGGCATCATTGGGTATCACTTCCTTTGGTATCCGCTCGCTCCTTGCCATTCCATTCCACGCATATGCATCCAGCTATTAGGCACTCTCCAGGTGTGCCGAACTCGTGGTCTCTACATTCATGGCCGCATGTCCCACATACGCAGTCGCAGATACTTGGATCACTCCAGTGACGGCAGAACGGACCGCTTTCATAATCTGACCAGTCAAGTTCATCACTCATGTCGGTTTATAACCTTTCCGCCTAGCTGAGAGGAATGCCCTGATAGCGGTCTTAGCCTCGCTGGTACATGAAAGACAGTGCTTATCCTCTTTGCCGATTCCAGAACAGGAGCTACACCATAAAAGGTCCGCTAATGCATCGGCTGTGATGTTGATCTCTCGCATATTGGGCGGATGAAGGTTAGCTTGATTCCGCTGTTTCAGTTCCGTCCTCTTCATTGGCATCTTCATTCTCCTTACTCAGCTTATCCAGTTCCTCTTCGGTGAATTCCTCAAAGCATCCTAGGCACCGGGCACGCCATGCTCCGCCGCTGTATCCGACCGATGGGTCACCTTTGTCTGTTTCGATGACCATGGTGCAGCCACAGTTAGGACACCTCATAACTGCTCCATGAACGTTCTATGAGATCCCTATGCCATTTCAGATACTTGATCAGGAGATACTCTAACTCATCTGGATTCTGTGGTAGAGGTAGGGATTCCTGACGTAGGAAACGAATAACAAGACACGCTTCCGTAAGCAGCATATTCTCACCAAATGTTATACCCATGCTATCCAACGTCTTGGGATTCGGCTCCGATTTCTTCTCCGTCGTCTCTAGGCCCTGCTTCTTCGTCGTCTTGGTCTTCATCTTCTAACTCCTTCCCGCTCGGATCATGTGTATATTTATCCGGCTTTTCGATTTCTTCCCGGTCGATGCTCATCAGGCGGAATATCTCATCCAATGCCATGAGGCAGCGGCCAATGGATACGCGGAGTATCCTACTCGTCTTGGAAGCTACCACATGGGTGGTGATATTTTCCATCCCAGTTTCTAGGATCTTCAGGTGGTGGACTACCAAATCATGGACCTGTTGTGGTCCGAGTAGGATCTGATTAGCCGGGACGGTTTCGTACTCGCTCATCAGTTCTCCTAAGCTGATCCCCAGCCAACGCATTATCCGATCCATGCGTTCCATGGACAATGGTGTCTTCCCCGACATCCAGTTATGCACAGCTACATGACTGACACGCTGCGACCTAGCAATGGTGAGTGGGCTGATGCGCTTTTTACCATGGATGCGGCACCAGTCGCGGCGGCATCGGCAGAATAGGTAGGTGATTAGCCGAACCTGAATATCGGCTATGTAGATTGGATCGTAGTTCGGATTATCAAAGGTTGGGAACGTCTCAAGCTTATATGCTAACTGGACTCTGACCTTATCCCTCATTCTAAGCTAGCCTCCAGGACTTTGGCGTCGGCATGACAGTCATCGAGGTATATCTCCATGGACCTGATAGCCTCCTTTTCGGTAAATCCGAAGCAGGAACCGAACACCCCGGTATGGCCGTCTACGAAGGAGAACCAGTAGGGCTGATATGCGGATTCATACGCACGGATACGCTGCTTCAAGGCTTGAAGTCGTTGGAATTTGTTCATAGTTCCCCCTCCTCCCATTCGTCCATGATGGGGAAATCACCGGGGTCCTGACGTTCAGAGTATTCGGATTCAAATCTAACTGGGGTCAGTTTGACCTGATTATTACGTAGCATAAACTTAAGGTCCCAATCTGTTACCTTCGATACACCGAACGGCAAGTACTGAAGTAGGTCAATGTCCATTACGTACTCTACGATGTCCGATACGGAGTTTGGGTTACCTCCCCATTCTAGGACTTCCTCGGCGGTATACTCCATGATCAGTTCCCCTTTGATGTCTGAGATGAAGTAGTGACCGTCCTGCAATTCTGTCACGGCAGATAATGTGTTGCTGAATAGCTTCATAGGCTCTTATCCTTCTTAGCTGATCGGTGTTTCTTCCGCGTAGTCAGATGCTTCGAGCATCGTCGCTTAGTCTTGTCTTCCAGTTCCCCGCCACATGCTACGCACCTGCCTTGCCGAGCCCACATAAGCTGATATTTCCGCGTCTTGGACACGTTCAAGGCTTGAATATCTGCATCGATGTAACTCCTCGTAGTCAGCGTAGGCGTGACCTCGAACATCGTAGCTTCGTCCGCTAGCAACAGTTGGGCACCCTTGCCGAAGTAATGCCGGTACCGCTCCATGACGAACCCAGGGCTCGACGGCATCTTTGCCGAGCCCTTGTAGGTCCATCCTCGGGATTCCAGAAACTCCCTGTTAGGGGAATGGAACTCCAGGGTTATGAGTTCGGGGGTCCCTTCTGGCATTACTCATTACCTGCTAGTCCCCGGTAGGCAGCGGTATAGGTTTCGCCGTATGCCTGTTTGGCCTTGCGAAGTGCCTCGGCGTGGGATATCAAGGTACGGCCTAGCCCCTCAGCAGCACGGGGGAAAGCGACGATGCAGATAAAGAAGGTCCCGAATAGGACCCAGGTAGTGTTGAGCATAAGGGATTCCGTGATTTCCATACGTCTAGTCCTTTCTTGTAGGGGCGTTTGCGATGGCATTGAAAGCCGAAGCTGGGTTGCGGGAGTATGCGAAGAATCTAAATAGCTGAGACGCAGGCCATACAGCAGACCAAGGATTAGGGATAATCTCCTGGTTGCTATCGTAACTTACTGGCACTACTAACAGCGTGTTTCCATACTCGTTGATATACCATCCTGGACCTGAGAACTTAAACCCTACTAACTGCGATTCCGCTTCCCCTACTTCCCAGTCTTCCGACCAATTTGGGACGAACTCCCAGATAGGTACATCTAGTTGTGTCCGCATTTCTAATCCTCGTAGATTACTTCCCGATCCAGGAAGTGTTTGAACAGCCGCTGAATAATGGCTTCCCGATCTGCCTCGGAGGTTGGAAGATGGAAGTCCCAAACCTCGGGTGGGGCATGCTTTCGGAACCAGGAAGTGAAATCCTTATCACGTAGGGAAAAAGGGGGCTTATCGGAGTCAAGCGAATAGTCATTTAACGTGGCAGCGACTTCGATGAAACAAGATGACCGTTCACTATATAGTTCTAATGACCCCTGTTCAATTAAGCCGATAAGCTTATCCCTGAGATCGTCACTATCCCAGATATATATTGGAAGTCCTCTGCCTTCGATCCGATTCGCTGGGATACCTCGGAGTAGACACTCGAACCCAAGGCAACACTTCCTGCCGTCCTGTTTGCGCAGTAGGGCTGATCCAGTTCTATTCCCCCTGTACCACTCCGACCGTTTGATTACCAATGGTTCGTTCATGCCGTCACCTCCACCTGATCCGAGTTCACATAGACGACCTTACGCCCTAGGTAGTAGAGGAACAGTTTGCGGATGAGTTCTTGCCGGTGTTCCTCGGATTCCAGAGTAACTGAAGCCTCGGATTTGAGGAACGGAGGGAGGTCTTCTAGGCGCACACGCTCTCCCACCCGATCTTCAACTCCTACCTTTGCATCGTTTATCCTAGCCGCCAGGAGGGAGAACACTGTATCGTCGTAGGAGTTAGTTGCCATCCCTCCGAGCTTGCTTGCCTCATGGCCCCAAATCGCATAGGGCATCGTCATATCCTTTATGACATCCAGGCTGATTCCCCGGAGTAGGCATTCGAAACCCAGGCAGCATTTCTTTCCAGTGTGCGAGTTATACAGCCTGGAATACTCTGCCAGACCTCCCCTGCTCCAGGTCGCTAAGTCGATTTCCAATACCTGTTCTTGGATTGGAACCAGTGGTGTGAAGTCGTCAATCATTGGTTAGCTGTCTCCTTTTGGCAGTGCTGGGGGAATGAACTCCCCACCGTTCTTGATAATATTCTTCATGATTGCCCTGAGGCGAAGCTTATCTGTTGGGTATTTCATGCCGAATAGCTGTGCCTCGTGTTGGCCTTCCACTTCGACATAGCTGTTATCGTATGCGTATTCCCGCGCAAGTCCGTTGGTGGTTCGTGTCTCGAATGCATCTTCTATCAGGGTTAACTGACGAGGGGTGAATACGCTTCGGAGTCGATCATATACCGATTTATTGGTAACGAAGAGATCGCCTTCAGCCGTAAACTGGAACTTATTCTCTAATGCCACCACTGATAACAGGCAGGCACCCAAGGCACATACCTCGCAGTGTTTCTTCATTACCCCCGCTTGAGCTTTACTGCCTCGCTGGGAGGTGACGGCAGTACGTAACTTCAAACCTTCCGGACCATATGTCGAATACACCACATAGCCATTCCTCGCCTTCACCTTCAGCACTCGTGTCGAGTCCAGTACATCCTGTGCGACCTTAACCGCACGCCGTTTCATTGCCGCCGTCATGACTTGGTTCGTATTTTCCATGAGGTTCTCCATTCCGTTCAAGGCTTGAATTTGAATCCTTACATCGTCCGGACTACCTTGGCTACCCCTACCGCCATAGCCAGAGCCCGCTTACTGTCATTGCCGCTAACCCCAAACAGGTTAGCTTCCAGGCCGGTTTCCGCTTGCCGACCTCGGACATTGGAATTAAAGTTAGTCACACCGGAGTAGGCATGGGCCATGCTGCCCATCGTCATTTCGCCCCCAGGCTGATGCACAGTGGACTCGATCACCTGATTCAGCAGACGGGCACCGGACTGACGGACCATGGAAGCCACGGTGTATTCCTGCTGATCCGATTCGAGCAGTTGGGCAATGTAATGCCGTCCAACCACGGACTGATCATCAGTAGTCAGTTCAGCCGGAAAGGCATTCCCTGCATTCCTTCTTATCCGTTCCTTAATCTCAGTAGCCAACTTGGGCTGGAACAACTGAGTGAGTTGAAGCAAGTCAATGCCCTTGGTGGATTTCACCGTCCGCAAATCCGCCAAGACATCGACATGCTTGCCGAATGCCTCAGCCGCCGCACGGACGAACGATCTAGCATCCTCGATGCGTCCGGGGGTCAGTTCAGCCGAATGGACGAACCGTGCTCGACCCGCTGCAACCTCGACCACTGCCCCGTTGCTGCATCGGAGTTCCTCAGCCCAGGCTTGGAATGTGGTAGCCGTGCCCGGTGCATGGCCGAACTTGAGGACAATCCGCATAGCTACGATATCGCCTACTTTGGCTTCCTTCTGAATCCCAGAGGAGGCGACTGCCCAGCCGCGAGCCCCACCGTCGAAGAGTCCGATACGGCTGAGAGTCAGGCCAGATTCGTTGGCGAACTTGCACATGGTATCCACCAAGTGGGGATTCTGATGCGGCTTGTAGGAGTCAGTAGCGACGGCCAACGGGCTCCCATTATCGGACCGAACCAAGGCAACCATCCCAGGGTAGGGACGATTCTCCGTCTTGCCTTTGATCAGGAGGGGGAGGCCAACCGTCTTCCAGTTGAGGCCGCCGGTTTCCAAGATGGATTGGGTATCGTTCCCCAGATGGCTTACGTCGTGTCCGAGGCCACGGTAGGCACCAGGGTTGATAGCCGTCCGGTTCTCCAGGTAGTTTCGACCAGCTTGGGTGATTTGGTCGCCACGGGTAAAGCTATGAGCAGCGCTGCGGTCTGTATGTGCCATGTCGTTGCCTACGCCGATCAGGTTGTCAAGTATGTTGTTCATGTCGTTTGTCTCCTTAGTTGTTAACGCTTCCGTTGCGGTTTGGGGATGAACTCCCCGTTGTTGCGGATGATGTTACGCATGATAGCGGCGAGGCGTTTCTTGGAGTCGTCGTATTTGCGTCCGAAAGTTTCGGCATCGGCGGATGCTTTGTGGACGTCTTTGGCTTCCGGACGTTCTCCGAAGTTATCCACTTCTGTCTCCAAGGATACATAACTGGATGCTAATCCGAGGCTACTATCACACTCAAATGCTCGTTCGATCAGTACCATTTGGTCGAACGTGAATGCCTCCTTAAGGCGTTCGCGGAGCATACTAGCATCTGCCATGCTAAAGAAGGCCTTGAAGTCGAACTTATTCCTCATCTCCGTTAAGGATAGGACACAGGCACCTAAGGCGCATACGGAACATTCCCGTTTCAACTGCTTAGCCTGTTCCTTGGAGTCCGTGTTCTCGTGTACGATCCGAGTAACTTCCATGGAGTAATCCGCGCGTATGTACCCAAATCCCGCTTTGACTTTCAACACATCGATGGACGCGAGTACGTCCTCTGCTACTCGAACAGCTAACCGTCGTTGTTTGACTGTGATTTTCTGCATGGTTGCTTATCCTCTTGGCACAGGGGTGAAGATCCCATCGTTATCAATGATGTTCTGCATGATAGCGGTCAGCCGTTCCGCATCGTCCGAATAGGCCTGACCGAATCGGATAGTAGCTTGCAGATCGGGATAGATGTTCCCCATCCGATAAACCTCAAAGGCATCCTCGATTTGTTGGATCTGTTGAGGTGTGAAGGCTTCTTTCAGCCGTTCCTGAGCAGTTTCCCATGAGACGCCGATATATGGAGAATGATCACCATAGGTGTCGTTTGAAATTTCGAATTCAAACTTATTCCGAAGCTTCACCAGAGATAACAAACATGCACCTAACGCACATGTCCGGCAGCGTTTGTTTGTGCTCAGGTATTCCGCTTGGGCCTTACTGCCTTTGATGCCGTCCAGGTCGGTACTGGCATAGACATAGGCACCGGTCTGGATGGCTAACCCATGGATGGATTCCAGTACATCCTTCGCCACCTTGATAGCTAGGTTGCGTTGTTTCCTGGTCGGTGTTACTACCTCTTCTGTGGTTTGTTCCATTCGATTTAGTCAATCCTTTCGATTCTGATCTTGTACTTCACCTTGGTTGCCGTGTCTTGGAAGTGTAGGTAAGCTTCGTCTTGGTAGACGCGGGATAGGTTAAGTTGCTCATCCAACCCGTTATGGCCTAGGAAGGTTCGAATTAACCGGACTAGTTTGCGGAATGTCACTTTGGTGGGTACCTCATTAGAAATGCCGCTAACTCCCTAGACCGTGCCGCATGGGCTTTCTCCCAGGCCTCCATGTGGTTGTATGCATGCCGAACCCTACGGTTCAGCCGTTCTCGTTCCCGCTTGATTGCGTCTGGTGTTGGGTTGAGTTCACTAAATCGACGTTGGTTTGGCATAGTCCTGTATCCTGTACCACGTAATACGGCATGCTTCCTGGAAGGATTGTCCACATGTCCCTAGGCATCAGGCAGATAACTACGCCTACTGCCATACCGAGTAAGAACAGTTCCTCCATTTTCAGGTGTAACCCGGTCCATTGTTCTCCGTGCTTATCCATGCAGGCATTCAGGAACGACATACCGCCACCTCCGGTTGCCATGAACTCACCTGGGAGGTCTAGTAGCATATCGGTGATATCTGCCTTGTGGGATTCCAACCTACCTGGATGGAACCCGACTTGCCGCATGATCCCCTCGGCTTTGATGTAACCCTCCGTGGGTTCGTCATCATGGAACAGGCAATCAAGGAACACTTTGGTTACGTTGTCCGTCGTTAGATGCATTGTTGTTCTCCGTTCAGTGAGTTTGGGTCCTGACATTCTCCCTCCTGTACTGCTAGCTCCATCCATCCGCGTTGCGTCCGTGGGGCTGTAGCCTTGACCGTCCATTGGAACAGGTATGGGAAGTTACCACGGTAGGGCTGGACCTCCAAGACAGTAGATAGGCCGTCGTCTGATCCGCTGAACCATGTGGGGATCTTATCCCCGATCTTGGGTTTGGGCATATGGGTTCAAGCCTTGAATTTAATACCGTACCGCCTTCCCTCGTCTAGGAGTACCAGGGATTCTCCGTCCTTGATGTCTGGTTTGCCGATGTGGATATCACCTGCCGTTGCCTTGCTTGCTACCATGTCCGTGAGGTCTTTCAGTTTCATTGGTCCGTACTGATAGCGGTAATACTCGACCGCATGGCGCAATGAGACAAAGTAGCTGGTGCCAATCGTCGTATCTGTCATTGGGGGTTAGCCTTTCCGTTTTATCTGCTTACCTACTAGGACGCACCATACACAGGTTACTCGTGTATTGGCGACAAAGCTAGGTAGATCCGAGATCCAATGTTCATCGGCGTGTTCTATCCAATCCTTCATGCGTTCCATGACAACAGATGGGACGTCATACTTGGATGTGGAGCCACGCCGTACGCATTCCGCTTTGTATTCAGCGTCGAACATAGCGGGTAGGTCAGTGCTGTTTAACTCCGGATAGGTCTTGCGTAATAGCTTGAGGGCTTCCTGAGACGTCATTCTTGTACCTCAATGATGTACCGGACTAAGTCCTCATAGCTGGCACCTCGTGTTTGCAATGCTATAGTGATTTCCTGGTCCGTCTTACCGGCACAGATCAAACCATAAACTAGATATCTGATGTCTGTAATTGTCATACCGTCCCGTCCGTCAGCTTATACACCCTACATGGCACCGTCACATATACCGCATTATGTGCCTCCGCGAATCCATGGCTAAAGAACCAACAGGAACCATCTTGCATCTGGTCCGTGGGTTCCAATGCCGACTTAGGGACACCGGGGTCGAGTGATCCGCTAAAACTCATACCGCCATGTCCAAGGTAGAACGATGCATCGTATCCGGGTCGAACCGTCGTCTGGATATCCTCGCCCCAATCGTGGGTGAATCGCAGCATACCCTTTGATGTGATAACGAAGTCGCCGACCCTAGGGCCTTCATTCTCGGTTGCCGTCCACTTAGCAGTGAGTTCCGCTAAGAGTTCCTGGTCACGGGTGTCTAGCTGGTATCCGTGTCCGTGGATACGTTCATACAGGGCTTTATGCATCGTTGGTATCTCCTAAGATGTAACTGAGTTTGGAATTAGGCAGACGTGGGGAGTACCCCTTAGGCAGTCTACTGTCTAGCCGATCCAGATAGATGTAGGCTCCAACTAGTTCCGTCAATGGCATGAATGTTTCCATAGCCGTACGGATAACCCGGACCGTCATACCTGTGCACACCAGATCATCCAAGATGATGTACTTCCGGTAGTCGGAATCGCCTTCGATGATGAATCCGGAATGGCTGTGCTCTGGTTCCTTACGGATTAGGAATAGTCCCTTATTCATCCGATCAGCCAGTGCACCCCCAACTAACAGGCCGCTACTGCCGCGTACGGCAATGGAGTCGAAGTTTACGGCGGACAGTATGTTCTGTGCATCGTCTAAGATGTGACGTAGGGACTTGGGCGTAAACAGCGGTGCAAGGTAGCTACTGTGAATCATCAGGCCGTTTCCTCCTTACCGTCACGGATGAATACCGCTTCACATTCCTGCCTAGCAGCGTCCTTTTGACATTCCCGTTTCGTCATCCAGGGGTAATAGATAGTTGCGGTGTCCCCCTGAGAGTACCCGTCTCGCCAATCGTAGTTGGGACCACGTTCAATACCGCCGCGATAGTGGTATTGGATTACAGGTTTATTCAAGGCTTGAATCCTTCCCTACCTAATCTTCTGCCCACTTCGGCTGATTCTTGGCAAGCTTCAATCGGCAGTAATCCCCACTGGATTCGTAATACCAGCCATGGTAAACCCGTCCGAATATATGGCACGTGACTGCCCTACGCTTCGATGGGAAGTGACCGAAGCATGGGAACCGCTTGACCGGACCGATGTAGCATTGGGTAGATACAACCGTGCCTAGCCATGTGGTAATGCTCCATTGGTACTCGTCACCTACTGGCGGATGTGGAATGGTTCCAGCTACGTACTGCTTAGTAGGGGCCTTGACGTACAGAAACACCTTATCCGGATGCGTCCGGAGGTCTGCCAGTTGCTTACGTTCAAGCTCCTGGTTATACGTCTGTACTGCTACGCCGAGTGCGCATACACCGTCCGGTCCGTATGGTTTACCTTGGAATTCGATAGCGTAGTTCATTAGGCTATTTCAATCTCCGGTTTACTTCCCTGATAGCAGCGATAATGCAGTCCCATCGTGCCTGCTCAAAACCCTCAGACTCCAACGGTCCGAACTGACCTGCATAGGTCCATGCTAAGTCGGCAAAGTGTTCACATCTGACTTCCCCACCGTCTTGGAAGGCATCATCTAGGAATCCGTTGAAAGATATATCTGGCTTTATCCCTTGGAGGTCCACATTTTCCAACCGTGCTTTGTCAATCAGCCTATCGGCCATATACATAGCAGTTTCATACAGGGTTATTCTTGGCATCTTTACTTGACCTCCTGTCCAAAATCCTTGACTACGGTTTCACGTTCGCGCATCCAACCAATACCGTTACGCCGTACATATCTGACCTTCCAACCGTCCCGATGCATAGTTTGGATAGCGGTATGCCGATCCGCCTTAGACATTTCAGATAGGTACTTCAATCCCTGACCTGTGCCACTGCATACCCAGCATTCGGCAATGCCGTATGGGTCGCTACAGTCCCCCTGATCGAAATGGTATGGTTCGGTAAAGCTAAATCCGAGGTGGGCATTACATTTGGTGCACCGGAGGTTATAGTCATTCCGTGCCAATGCGGGGTTATTATCCGGTGTCCGCTTACCTCCTACGCAGTATCGGCAAGGTACGGGGATGCCGATATCGTATTCCGTTTCCAGCTTGACTATCTGTATTGCGTCCGTGCATTGGTCCGGTGGGACTGTGTCCGTCAGTTTGGTGTATTTCCATCCTGGTACATCTGCATTGTCCATCGGCTGAAACACGGTGGAAGCATCGCCGATGTACTGGGACTGGCGTACCATGATCCCTCTTGACATCCAACCAACGACCTCGGACACCTTATCCGGATTGCAGGTAATGGTATAGCGCTCACTCCAACCGATTGGTTTTTGAATCGCGGACAGTGGGACTAGGTAAGTCCGTCCGAGGTTGCCAGCGTCCGAATGCTGTAACAGGACTTCGATATAGCCGTTCTCAGTCTCCATGGATAAGACTTTGAACCACGCCCACCTCGGTGCATCTTGGGCGTATTCCAGATAGTCATTCCAAGTCGCCAGCTTGACTAGGGAATCAGTCCGAGGGATGTACTGTCTTGGCATTGGGTTAGACCCCCCCTTGGAGTTTACGCATAAGCTGTACATTCGGTGCGTCCGAATCTGAGTAACGACGCAACGGTGCCAGTACATCACCTCGGACCATGTCCCATCCTGTGGTGCCTATGGCGTTTTCCGTCCGATCCATGGCGAATCCAAATAACATATCGGACTGTGCCAGCATGGCCCTACATGCCTTGAGTAGTAGGCCTAGGTTGTTACCGCTATTCTGCCAAAGGTGGGCATAGGTGCCATAGTCTAACAGCATTTCGTATTCCGCGTATGGCCCATACTTCGCTATGTCATCCACCGTCCAACCGTACGACGATAACGCCGAGGTGTAGGCGTCCGTCTGTTTAGCCTGATCGGGACTGACTACGGCCAATGTGACACAGTACTTGCCTAATTCACTTACTGCGGATTCTCCCCAATCCTCCGTATACTCTATCTTGATCATGAAACGGAAAGGGAAGTCCCCATGGTTGATTTCTTTGGAACACAGGATCTTACTGCTATCGATGTCTTGGATAGTTCGGAGGTGTAGCATTGTCGTTTTGTCCTTTCGATGGTACTGCCTGTTAGCTGATTACAGGTTCGAGGTTGAGGTTACCGATAGAACGTAGCATCGGGATACATAGCCGCAACTACCGACTTGGCATCATCCCGGCTATACGCGCGTACGTAATCGCATACGTCTGAATATTCTTTCCTTACCCTATGCCCACAGGTAGGACAGTGGAGGTTACCGTCCTTATCAGTGGTAACGTTAGTCTCCGTTACTTCGGCATCACATGGATAGAACATGACATGTCGATAGGTTGGGGGGAATTCCGCACGGTATTCATACAATGGCATACCGATACCGAAGTACTGACCAGTATCGGTGTATCCGCCTTGATTCAGACGTACTCGTTGGAGGTTGAATTTAGTCATGTGGTTAATACCTGATTGGCTCTCCTGTCTTGATTGCCGCATCGATAGCAGCTTGGTTCGGCGTATGGTCACATCGGCAGATAACCGACTCACGTGCTACTTGCCGTGCATCCCAGCTATCCATACCGCGCGTGAATGATCCCTTAGGCCATGACAGTTCAGACGATACGGCATAGCGGTTACGTTCCACCTCTGCATTGGTGATACCGCAATGTGCACACCGGATACCCTTGTAGTAATCCCGCTGCTTACGGCTGTTCCTGAGATCCGGACTAGTGAAGTACGGACGTGTGTATCCGTAGGTCCGGATTAGCTGGTTAGCAGTCTTGGACGATGCTTCCGAGGTACCTGCACTGACCGTCCAATGGTGTATGTCCCCATGCTGATCAGCATTGCGCCATTGTTTGCCATCCGCATGATGACTGATCCATCGGAGCTTACCGAGGTAGCGGTCATGGGCATACTGGCCGAACCATTTGGGTTTACGCCGATAGACGTACCAGGGCTTAAACACCGATATCTGGTACGTCATGTAGGCATCGGTGCTGGTCTGCATGCCACCTACGCACCAATCGAAGTTAGTGCATGTTCCCACGTGTGCATCGGTCCGGGTAGGGAGGAAAGTATCGATAGTCATACGCCATACTCCTTACGGCATTCCGCAATGAAGTCCAGAAAGTCTGGATTCCGGACATAGAACACCACACTGGATAGGAACATAACCGGGTAGCTACCGTACCCGGATTCCCGGACGCATTGACGGCGTGCCGATTCGACAATATCAAGGGGATTAAGCATTACTTATCCTCCGTGCGTACATGTTTCCATCGGTTCCCCGATATGCGAATCCCTGGAACGGAATATACACAATAAACACTGAACCGTCCTGGAAGGTATACAGCTTAGCATGCTGGTTTCCAGTCCGTTTCCACTTACCGGGTACCGTAAACCCTGAGGTATTCCGCGTCCATTCGTATACCTTTCTTGCCGCACAGTTACATGGGTTTAGCTTAGACATAGCAGGCAATCTCCAATCCGCTAACACGGTACGTCCGTTCCGTCCGTTTGCGCGTATAGACTCCCCCGGACGGTGTCTTGGCTGCTACTCCGCTAATCACCCTAGCTGGTACCAAGCTGATTAGGTCCGAGGGATACTCACCCATGAGGTACCTAGCTGACCTGGACAGGTAGACGTTGCGCCACTGGCCATTGTCGCGGATGAGGTACTCTCCCTCGGTTGCCCATGCGTAATAGATCGCAAAGTCAGACCGGAGACCTAGGGTATCGGTCCGGGTATCGGGTAGGTTAGCGGTTAGGAGGTCAACCAAGCTGGTTAAGCTGGCAGTGATCCGACGGTGGTTCATGCCTAGCAGATAGGCAGAGGTGACGATTAGAAGGTAAAGCATCGATGGTATATCCTTTCAGACTGGACTTAGGTAGCCCATACGGTACCAGATTCAAGCCTTGAACCTGATACCTCAGTGGGATGCCTAGGCTAGGCGGATCAGTTTGGAAGCTTCCGACGTTCGGCAATGCGGCGAATGGCTAACTCTGCCTGCAATGACTGATCCAATTCGGGGATTAGCTTCCCTTTGGGGTTTCGAACCGCGACCCGGATCAACATTTGGGTACTGAACTGTTCCAACGGACGGTAGGGAGTTTGCATCGGAGGTACCTCTTGATCTGATGTACAGATCGGTTATATGGCCATGGGTCGAACCTACTGTCTGCCCTTATACGGACAAACGAAGGTTGGAAGGTTGGGGATTAACGTTTCGATTTGACGGCGAGGTTAGTAGCCGATATGCAGAGTTTGGCTACTGCGAAAACGATACAGGCGAGTAATGCTGTAGGCCAATTGGCTACCAGGGATTGCAGGATCTCGGACAGTTGGGACGTGAAATAGTCTGCCATGGTGGTTATCTCAAACGGTGAATTGGTCCTTATTGATCCATACGAAAACCTGAGATCCGGACTTGAGATATCCCGCCATCAAGGTACCATGCCAATTCATCTTTCTACACAAGGCTACTGCGGCTTGTGTATGCATGGTATCGGTGCTCCAGATTGGGTCTATCGGGATTGATACCCGGTTCTTATCCGAGTCGGTTGCACTGATCCTGGAACCTCGGACATTACCGGGTCCATGGTACTTGGTAACGATAGACTTCATTAGTATGCACCTCCGATGCGGAACGTTACCGATTTGGTCTTGGCATTGACCAGACGCGCGGTACGGAAGTATGCCGGACGTGACGCGTAACCCGCGAGCACGTTAGCGGCAATCTTGCCCATGCGGTTAATGGTTGCAGGGGTAACGGTAATGCTTTCCCCCTGTGCGTTTCGGCTGCGAACCATCGTAGCAGCCATGCGGCGGGCGTCGTTCAGCTTATATAGTTCTGTGGTGTACATGATTGTCCTCTATGGTTTGGGATTCCAATACTTGTTTGCTGGCTTGCGCCATCAAAGGGTAAGTTATGCTTCCACTTCCGGGTCTACCCAAGTCCCATCAGCTAGTCTGACATGCTTCTTAACCTGGATTCTGGAGTACAGGACGGAATTGCCTGCTATAGCCGATAAGACGATATCGACCCGGTTTCCCCCCGCGAGGTTAGCGGGCAGTCTACTCCACTGCTTAGCGGCAGTGTAATTCCTGAGGTACGGCGAGTTATTGACTACTACCCAATCCGGATCACGGCTGATATCCAGACGGTACACAATGACTTCATACTGCAATGTTTCTTTCATGTCGAAGGTACATCCTTTCAATGTGATTTATATGATACCTAGTCACTAGATACCTTATACATGACATTGAACCCGATACCCTGCTAGGCCGATATGATCTTATCGTTTACCGGTCCTAGCAGGCATTAGGTGTTTATTCCGCGAATCAGATAGCCATATCACCCGAGGGGTTCTGTACTCTTTTACTACCTTCCGGACATTAGGTTACTCCCTACTGACCGCTATACGGTATAGGCTCATGTATCCATGTCCCCACGGATATGCTTTCCCATCTATATAGTGGTTTCGGGATTGGCTAATGTGGACCCGGTAGCAGCATTGTTGTACCAGGAGTTCATACTACCTGATTCGCGTTTCACCGATTGGCGTTATCCTCTTATCTGTATATCTGATGTACTGATCCGGACTAGCTGAGAATGCCCATGTCCAACATTGTGTCTACCTTTCAGGTAGACGGCGGGCGGATTCGGTTAGGTAGTCTCACGATATCGGTATATCTGATATACAGATTAGAGGATAGCCGATTGGCTAGACTTATTTACGGCATCCCTGCTAGATGGTACAAACCAACGTCTAGCCGTATCGGTTACACAGGTTATCCATATCAGTGTCCATCGGCCTACTGTTAATATTGATCGGCCTACTACGCTGATATGTCGATACGGGATGCCTCATAGGGTCGAAGTCTCGACCCACGCGGGTATTATGCTCGGAGATACGTATGGGGAGTGCTCACCCCTATACCTGATCCGGACTCCTAGGAAAAGAACCAATCGGCTTAGCTCAAGTGTAACCCTACATCATCTGCATATCCTGTGATTGGGGTATGCGGAGGATACATTACGCTTGAACCATGGCACCTTGGGTACCTAGGTCTAGAATCAGGCAGCTAATACAGCTAATCAGGTATACCCTTTCGCCGCACTGGCCTATATCGCCTTTATCGGTGGTTGCTGGTCTATCTCGGAACTACCGAGTTACGGTATATACCGTTACCCTTACCAGTCACCCATGGGTGCTGGTTCGGGTTTATCATGAGGGGATTAGTCCTCGACCTCAGGTCACCGAACCTTTGCTGTTTACCGCATTTCGATTCAAACATCGAACCGAAGTCATAATCTAACATTGGATTTTTCTTCATGCCTTGAATGTCCGCCTAGTCCTATGGATCTTGACTGCTAAGATGTTGAATCTAATCATCGAAAATAAATATTGCTTCCCTCTTGACAGAATTCCCTATGGATCTTGAATCGGTAAGCCCTGCTTAATGATTATCTGATAAGCATCTAATGTATCAACACTATAGCTGATAATCAGACGAAAAGACCCGAAATTAGTCATTTAAACAAGACAATTTGTCATTTATACAAAACACACGTTTAATGACGTTTTAAGCCTCAAGGTTGCATTTAGTGTCGAAAGTGACCTCTAGATACCTCTTGACGAAATGGCGCGTTTTCTCAGGTGAATCCTTGAGGGTTTGTTTGCTATGACTTAGCGGGGATTACCGTTAACGCTTGGACGTTAGCGCTAAACATTGGGGTATCTGACTGATTCTACGGGGGTTATAATTCCACGTTATCCTGATATGCTGATATGCCTAGGCTTAGGGCATAGGGTCCGAGGCATGGCCCATGGTTCAAGGCTTGAACGGTGTAGTCTATATGGCACAGTGTGAATAATCGGCACAGGTAGTTAGACTACTGGACTTGGAAGCATGCGCGGTGTTCATGCCTTGAATGGGCATCGAACCATCTATACAGAGGTGCACCCAAACTATCAGCCGATCAGGTTCGGTGCATCCTAGAGCCCCACAGGACCGGGAACACCTCTGCTAGGATGGCCCACTATGGCGATATCCTGCCCTACAGTGCGTCTGTCCGGCATCCCTGCCTATCATCCTATCCAGCCTAGCCGCTAACCCTGCTAGGACGGCGGGCAGTCCCACGGATGCGCCTCTGTAGGATGCCGATTCCCCGCATTCCTAAGCCCTACAGCACGTTCGATGCCGGACCCTATGTCTACCTATCAGATTTAACTGTTAATTCTGACGTTAATCGGCCTATCAAGCCTTGAATCAGCACGTATACTACTCAGGGATTCACCCGAGCCGGACCCCCGGTATCCCCCCTACCCCCCCCCCATTACGTAGTACCTTCGGATGGGACCCTACTGCCCCCTCTTGGGCCGCTAGCCACAACTAAGTACATATAAAATTTAAAATGGTACTATAGGTCATGGCATCGGTTCCGAGGCGTCAGGCTATGATGCGGCAGAGATCGGCCACTAAGTTGTCCCCGCGTGAATGCCAAGTGGTTCGGTGTATAGCAGATGGGCTCAGTAATAAGGAAATAGGAGCCCTATTGCATCTCACTAGGGGGACTGTGAAGCAGTATGTCTCAATGGTCCTCGCCAAACTGCATATGACTAGCCGATTGCAGGTCGCAGTGTGGTTCCTTCGCGCAATGTCAGGGGCGAGGGTCATGGATGGCCGATATGTAATTATCCACGACCCTATAGGGCTACCATCTCGGACAAAAATTTCCACATAAATTTTATAAAAAATTGCAATCCGTTATCAGTATATTGCAGATTGCAATAATTCAAGCCTTGAATTCGCTTGTACTAGAACCATAGTCCCATTCCATTGTCCGTAATTAGTAGTATAATTCGATTTATGAGCAGACCATACAGCGATAAATGCAAAAAAGGCCACCTGTTATCAGATTCAAACCTATATATGCATAAAAACGGTACCAGAGAATGCCGCCAATGCTCCCGTGAACGTTCGAAGAGGGCGTATAGTAACTTCCTGGCAGGTAGGGAACTATCCGAATTAGCCTCCGCACCTCAAGAAATCCCACCTCCGGAGCCTATTGGGCCTGATATCCTCCCATTGGATAAGTCATTTCCAGGACTCAGGATGGCCTTCCTGAGCGGTCCGATGGTAAAAGTATACCTGTATATCCTCATGCGCACCACGGGCTTCTATAAGCGAAGGGACAATATAGCTCTATCGCAGTTCGAGCATGGGATAGTAGACTCCGAGGGAAATCGGCTGGATTACGGAACTGGGATGAGCCGGAATGCCATAATTCAAGCCTTGAAGGGGCTGAAAAGGCTCGGTCTAATCGGTATGGTAAATCGCACATCGGGATCATATCGGACAAATACCTACTGGCTAAATCCGTAAAATTATATTCGAAAAACTCAGGCCGCAAAATCGAAAATGCAAATCGCTAAGATCATCGTATAAATGTTCTCTTTATAAAGAAGGTTGTAAGTCACGCTTTTGAACTAAATTTAATACGGACTAAACGACGATTTATTGCACTACTTTGGTGCATTTTACTTAGTGCAAAAGCGCGACTTGAGGAGGATATACGAATCTAGATTTTGGAAAATACAAAGGGGTTCCGATGTCCAGGATTCCCACCAGCTACCTTCAGTGGCTCCGGGCTACCTGTGTGGGGACTATCCGGATGATTGATATAGCCTTGAAGTATAGGGAGGTGAAGTACCCTTACTATGGGGATCAGGAGAACCCAGTCCATGTAGATTGTCCGGTTTGTGGCAAAACCATACCTTTCGAGGATTGGGACGCCCACATGGCTATCCATCCGGCTTATCATCCGAATGGTGAACTATAACACCAACCAGCCTGGACGGGGGACTTCTTCATCTGCTATTCTGGTTCCGTTCTGCTCTTGGTTTGGGTCGATTTCGGCCCTTCTTGTTCTCCATTCGGTTAATTCCCTCGGGCCGGACCCATCCGGCCCAACTTTTATCCCGAATTCATGCCTTGAAGCCTTGACTTCAAGGTTCATTCCCCGCATACTTCCTTATAGGAGTATCAAAATGTTCCGAGAGCCCCGAATCTGCCCATGTTGCGGTCGTCTGGTTCCCGGTATCGATTTCTGCTCAGCATGCGGTGAGCGGCTTTTCATGCCGGGTCCTGTCGGCCAGATGAATCCCACGGTCGCGTATCCGTCCTATTCCGAGGACGAAGCCTGGGATGCCGCCAGCCAGTTGGAAACCGAACTCCTGCTTGCTGCCTAGCTGCCTGTCGTGTATACTTGACACTAATTCAGTGCCAGAACCTAACCTGCGGACGCCCCCAAACCTGCCAACCGGGAATGGGGGCGTTCTGTTTCAATATCATGTGTATATCCCAATACTTTGATATGGTGTAGTCTATGGGGGTATACTTAGCCCATGTCGTCCATACTGCTCCGGATCTGGCAGGCCATGCTGAGCATCGGGGCTAGAATCCAGTCCCTTCTGCTGCTGGGGCAGGCTAATGCCGTTACGCTAGACAAAATAGACAAGGAGGTTCAGGACCTACAAGCTTCTCAGAAGCAAATCCTGGATACCCTTGCCCAAATCCTCGACCTATTAACTCCAGGTCCGGCTGATCACATCGTGTTCACTGCCGTCCTGGACGATGGAACCATACAAGAAGGAGTAACAACTATGGATATGCGCGATGATCAGAAGGTGACGCTTTCTATCTCGATTGTAGATAAGAAAGGCAAGCCCGCCGTCGTGGACGGTGTCCCCGCGTGGGCAGGCTCCGACGATACGGTAGTCACTGTGGTTGCTAACCCGGACGGGATGACTGCGGTAGCTTCCGGCGTGGCTCCTGGTCCTGGCCGAGTCACGGTTACTGCCGATGCGGATCTCGGTGCCGGTGTGACTGCGGTTACCGGTGTTCTGGATTTCAACATTACTGCCGGGGCTGCGGCGACTATTACTATCACCCCTGGAACTCCTGAGGATCAGTAAGTCTAGGACTAAGTCTAAGGTGTAGTTCTGGCCCTGGGGGTAACTCCTCAGGGCCTTGTTTTTGTTCGAAAATAGTTGAAAATAACTCTTGACGAACCAGCGAGTAACAGAGTAACATTCAGAAGTGGCCGGAAGTTGAGGCCAGAAAGTTCAAAGGTTTCCTCGGCAGACTGACTGACTTACACGTAGCTCGTTTGGTTGAGCGTTTGACTCGTAATCAAAAGGTAGCTGGTTCAAATCCAGCCGTCGCCGCAAGGCGTTAGTCAATCGATATAGCCGGGGATAGTAATAACGTGCCAGAGTGCTTAGCACCGAGTGGATTATATCCCTTGGCACGGGCAAGTTAGGAAGCCGACTGACCAGCGTACATGCAAAATTAGCTCATCTGGTAGAGCGAATCCCATTCAAGGATTAGGTACTTGGTTCAAATCCAAGATATTGCGCCAAAGCCGCTGATCGATATAGCTTCCTTTAAGTTCAAGGCTTGAAATTCACCTTTAGGTGAAGGTTGGGCCATCGAGGGCTGGATTCACTGAACGCTTCTCAGGGCAGCAAGAGAATCCAGTCCGGCGAGTTAGGGTTTGGTGTTCATCCCCGAACCTTCGAGTTAGGGTGGTAGAATTGCGGACTTACATGCATATATAGGTTCGACTCCTATACTCGGCTCCTGGATTCACTGACTCAGTGGGTCTTGGGCCGAGTTAGCCTAATGGTAAGGCAACAGAATTGAGATCTGTCAATAACCAGTCCACAGATAGAACCATCCTTTCAGTGTCCGGAAATGAGAGTTCGAGTCTCTCCAGCTTCGGCTGTCGTCCAATGGTAGGACCCGGTAGGGGGCGTAACCAGTTCGATTCTGGGTAGCTCGGAGCTACGTCCCCGATAAGTTTCAAAGGCTTGGGATAAGACTAGTGGGTATACACGCAAAGCCCTAACCGGGCTCCAATAACGGTGATTCGGGTAACTCCGGATTGTGCTGACATGACCCGCTGATATAGGTCCCATTTAAGTTTTCTGAGTGTAGGGTAGTCTGGTTTAGCCCCCATGCCTTGGGAGCATGTTTTCGCTGGTTCAAATCCAGCCACTCAGACCAAGTTAGAACTGTCAGACTCATGGACATACATGCATATCCTGGTTCGAGTCCGGGTAGCCCCGCCAACTTATGGGGCTATAGCCTAATGGTAAGGCACAACACTATTAATGTTGCAAAACACCCTGTCCGTGGATATAGACAGTTCTAGTAAGTTAGGGTAGAGACTGGCGTACTTACACGATTAATCTGGCTTCGGCTGGAATGGGAGTTCAAATCTCTCCATCCTCGTTAGGGGATGTGGCGGAACGGTAGACGCACAATCCTTCGGAGATTGCAAAACAATCAATAGTACACCGACATACTACCCTTCGATCTGTGTATTACCTCGATGGAGATCGTTCCTAGGCAGGGGTACCCTAACCGGTACCCCCATTTTTTTGGTATTACCTGAAAGGAGAATCAGATCATGAGCAACTACGAAGCGGGAATTACCCGCCCGAAAATCATAGGTGAGTTGAACAAATCGGTCCATGGGAAGTTGGAGGAGTATGTCCCGGTGATTACCGAGGCATGCCAGTATGACCCGGAGTTCGTCGCACGGCTGATCGCGTGGGACTTCACCAACGGGCAGATCAAGGACTCCAAGGTGGCGTTGCCGGTAATCAGCCTCGGCTACCCTGGGTTCCATGCTGAGTTACTGGACAACAGCTTGGCGCATCTGGCTATGCAGCCTCCGAGGGAGTTACTGAAAGCACTCCAGTTCTCGATTAAGAATCGAACCAAGGCCAGTAAGCAGAAGGCCTTGGAGTCGATGATCCACCGGTATTTAGCTGCTAAGGAGTCCATCCCGGCTAAGTGGCATCGGCTGGCTGCTCGGCATCGCCGGAGCCTGAAAACTCTGTATGCACTGACTCACTATAAGGCCCCGGAGTGGGTGGGAGACATTCTGTTCAAGGGTAAGTATGCTCCTGGGAGCATCTTCCATGATATTAAGAACCTGCATCGACTGCCTGAGGCTCAGGCCGCTGCCGTGATCGAGAAATGGCACCTGTCGCCGCTGGTAGTTAGTGGGGCCATGGCCGGTTCCCTGGCTAAGCAGGACAGTTCGGCTATCACTAATGCGGTGATGAACCAGATGTCGGACACGGAGGTAGTCACCAAGGCCAAATCCTTGGAGCGTCGAGGGGTGGCAAAAGATCAAGCCTTGAAGGAAACGTTCCGAAAAAAGGTGGCGAAGGCTACCAAGAGCGGCAAAGCGACCTTGAAGACCGGGGTAGCGGCTGACGAGGTAGAAGACGAGTCCATGAAGACGATGCTGAAAGAGCTTCAGGAACGCCAGATCCAGTCGCAGAAGGATGCCGGTCGCGGTATCGATGGCAACTGGCTGGTAATCTCCGACCGGAGTGCCTCCCAGGAGGTATCTATCGAGTTGGGGGTTCATATTGCGGCCATTATTGCCAAGTTCGTCACCGGTCGCGTCTGGTTGGTCTTTTGTAACACCGAGGCGATCCCCTACGAGGTTACCGGGATGAGTTTGGAGGATATCAAGGGGAAGACTAAGTTCATCATCGCGAACGGAGGTACCTCTTATGGTGTCGGTCTGGAATGGGCTCTCAGTAAGGGATTGGACCTGGATGGGGTAGCAATCGTAGGCGACGGTGCGGAGAACTCTGTGCCGATATTCGCCAACTCCTTGGGGAATTACAAAGCCAAGTTCGGCAAGCAGCTACCGACGTACATCTACAAGACGGCGCAGTCGGGGAAGTATCTGAACGATAGTCCGTTGCAGTTCTCTCGGCATATGGCGAGTATCCCGTACACCGAGCATGACCTGACGCACGGGAATGTAGATTACTACTCGCTGCCAAACTTAGTGCAGTCGATGAATGCAAACAGCTTCGGGGTTGTGGAGAAGGTCATGGCCTGCCCGCTGCTCCAGTTGGATACGGTATTACCGAAATTACAGAAAGGAGTGAAAGTACATGCTTGAGAAACTGCGGGAACTGAACGTGGATCGGCTGCTCAGCCTGGACGAGGCCGTCAATTTGTCGGCATTCGCCCGTGCCCTGGAGGCTGAGTACGAGACTTTGGGCCTGGATCAACCTGAGTGGCTGGAGCGCTCGATCCTTAACCTCCGCGAAGAGATTGTGAAGCGGACCAAGGCTAAGGATCTGGCCGACATGAAGGCCCTCGAAGCCGAACTGGAAAGCTACAAGACTACCAATGAGAAGCGTAACGATGCTCAGCGTCGTCTGGCAAATCTCCAGAAGCGTCTCGGCCTGACTGCGAAGGCCGGGAAGTAAGTTATGCCCAGGACTGGAAAGATTAGCGATTTGGTGGGAAACCCCAAACCGAGACTCGACTGGTCCTGGGTGCGCACATCTATTCGTCAGATGGAGCCCGGTGATATCCTATCCTTGGATTGTCCACCGGGCATTTCCATATCTAAGTTCAGGTCTACGGTCCTCGTTACGGGTAGGAGAATCCATTCATCCCCTGAATGGGTCCTATGTGTCCGGACGGAAGGCCAGACGGTCCACTGCTTCCTTGCTCCCCCCAGAGATTTCCAGTTCAAGCCTTGAATCATTTTCTTGACAACCTAGAAGTTTATACGCTATATTCCCCTCCAGTGAGTCGCTAGTACTAAGGTAGTACCACCGGACCTTGGTATTCCGTTACGCGAATTCCCTTATCCTTCCATGCCTACAGTCCACGGACCCCTGATCCTTTCCGGGATCGAACTCATTGCAATCCTTAGGGTTACCACCAAAAGTGTGAAGATGCTAACTGCCGATGGCAGGGTGCTTGGACACATACAACCGGAGAATGCCATACTGGTCGTACGTGCCGGGTCGTATGTGGGTAAATGCAGCCGGACGAGGGTCCATTACATCCGGCAGGTGAAGGATGCACGGAAGGTAGCACCGGATTACGAATACAGAATCGGGAGGCCTATGATCCAACCTTATCCGGTAAAGGACCTAAAGCCCTGGGACCGCTGGGCCTCCCGTAAGAATTCAAGGCTTGAATATGCAGCCCATACGCAAGGGAATCCATAAAACAGCAGCCCAGATCGAAGGCCGATGCATGGAATTACGCATGCGCGGCCATAACGCCGATTACATCAGCCGGGAATTAGGAGTCACAGTTAAGAAGGTCAATGCTGCTATAACAAGGCGGCTTTGCAAGGAAGAGACTTACTGGCTGGATGTAGAAAAGCAGCGGAAATTAGACTCCCAGGTCTTGGATGATCTACAGACTGCATGGTACGGACAGGCAATCGGGGACGAGATTCGGATTATCAATGTTCTCGGTAAGGACGTTGCGGTTAGGACCCCGAATATCGAAGCGGCTAAGCTCCTACTGAGTATCCAGGAACGTAGAGCCCGCCTTATGGGCCTCGATGCACCGAAGCAGATCAAGGCCGAAGTCGTAAACACACATGGAATCGACGAGCAGTTACAGCAACTTGTCATGGGACGCGGTAAAGGCACTCGACCTGCCTGCGAAGTACAGGCTGCGTTGGAAGCTCCAGGCACGACCATCACAATTGACGCCACCGGGGAACTGGAGTAACTGGCTCCTGTGCGCCGGTCGAGGTTACGGTAAGACGCGCTGCGGTGCAGAGGACGTAGCTTATTACGGTATGGCGAACCCCGGAGTTCGTATTGCCGTTATAGCTCCGACCTATGAAGCTGCTAGGGATGTCTGTATCGAGGGTGAGTCTGGGCTGCTGTACTGCCTGCCACCTGAGGTGGTAGGAAACGGATGGAACCGGTCATTGGGGGAACTTACCCTGGTGAACGGGACCATCTATAAGATCTACACCTCAGAGAAGCCGGATAGGCTCAGAGGTCCGCAGTTTCACCGTGGTTGGTGTGACGAATTGCCAAGTTTCAAGTACGCCCAGGAAACTTGGGACATGTACCAGATGGGTCTTCGCTTAGGCCGGAATCCCCAGACCGTAATCACAACTACGCCGAGGCCGATCAAACTTATAAAGGACCTGATAGCCGCCAAGGACACCTTCCTGGTTACCGGATCTACGTTTGAGAATCAGGATAACCTTCCTACATCGTTTATCAGCATTTTAAAGGCCAAGTATGAAGGGACGCGGCTCGGACAGCAGGAGCTTTACGCTAGGGTCTTAGAGGATACTCCTGGTGCATTGTGGAACTCTACCCAGTTGGAAGCGACCAGGATCATAAACCAGGACCCATATGAGGTAGCTAAGCGGTGTCTCAGGGTGGTGGTAGCGATAGATCCGGCTGTGACCTCGGGGGAGGATGCGGACGAAACCGGGATTATCTGCGCTGGCATCGATAAAGACGGCGTTGGATACGTCTTGGAAGACCGATCGATGCGAGATACCCCCAAAGCCTGGGCGGCAGAGGCCATCGACCTACTTAGGAAGTTCCGAGGGGACCGGATCGTAGCCGAAACCAATAACGGTGGCGATATGGTCGAAGATACCATCCGATCTATCGATGACACGGTTCCGTTTAAGAAGGTAGTGGCCTCTCGTGGCAAGTATGTCCGTGCCGAGCCGATATCTGCGCTATATGAGCAAGGAAGGGTCCATCATATAGGTAGATTTGACATCATGGAGGACCAAATGTGCTCCTTCACGGTAGATAACATCGCCCAGAATAGTCCGGATCGCGTAGACGCCTTGGTTTGGGCCTTATCCGACCTCTTTTCCGGTGCAATGACCTTCGGAGCCTTGACTTACATGAAGAATACCCAAGCACAGGCAGAGGCCCAGGTTGAGAAAGTAGCTACTGCTCAGGCTGTAAAGATCGCCGTCAGTGCTAAATCGGTTCTATGCCCTCAGTGTGAGTCTCCTTCGGTGATTATCCTCTTAGGTGATTATCGCTGTAACAGTTGTGGTAACGTCTGGGGTGGCTCCGATAGATTTGTCCAGCCTCCCCAGCGACGAGAAGAATTCCTAAAGTTGGTCATGTAATGTCAGAGCGGGATTTTCGAGAACTAATGGATGCCTTGAATGGGCTCCGATCAGACATGCGGGAGTTAGCGGGGGTTATGTCCCGCATAGAAGCCCTTGGACGGGAGGTCAAATCTGCACCTTCTGACTATAAGGATTTACCAAATACTAATAGAAAAGGAGCAGGGTCCGTCGTAAGCGAATCCGAGGCCTTCCGTCCTAGGCAAAAGGTGAAAGCATGAGATTATCCTTGTTGGGTTTGTTGTTCGGTGCTTTTCTGTCTGCTCAGACTGTGGTTCCACAGCCTGGGCAGTTCCAATTTACTGTCCAGACACTACCGGGAGCGATTCCTACCTCTCTTACCTGTCTTGTCGGCAAGGCTGTTGGGTGTATTTTGCAGCTTAAGCCTCAGAATTCCGATCCGCAGGTTTGCGGCTTCGACTTTACTGCTACCGGCCAGACGATTACCATGCAGGATCAGAATGGAACCCTCTGGGTGATCAATGGGGCGACGTTGGGTAGCAGTGGATCGCCGGTTGGGACGATGTGGCAGGCACCCAATGATTCGGGGTGTAGGATCTTCCCAGGTGGAGTCTATATCCAGGCCAATACCTCAGGTGTAACAGGCAGGATTACAATCAAATACAATCCGAATCAGTGATTCAAGCCTTGAACAGGGGGATTCCAATGGCTGGCTTCTGGGAGAATTTCGATTGGGGTGACTGGGTATCTGGTATAGTGGCCGGGTTCATCGGTGGTGGGGCATCGGCTGTTGTCGGTGGGCTAGCCTTGAGCTTCCAAGATCCAAAGGACTTCTCCATCGGGACCACAAAGTTTTTCAACGTAGCTGGGACGATATTTGTTATCAGTGGGCTCCTCAATGCGGCTATGTATCTTAAGCAGAATCCCATTCCCAAGGTCAGGACTGTAGTTACCGTGGAAACCGTAAAGCGGGAAAGTCCTACCACAGTTGTGACGAAGACTGTTGAGGAAACTAGAGTAGATCCCAAGTCGGAAAAGTAGGAGGCCTATGCCGGTATGGGCAGCTACGTGGTTCCCTATAGCCTTACAGTTGGTAATGGGGATATGGTTCTTATCCAGATTTACAGCAAAGGTGGATGGCCTAGCCGAGCAGGAGGAGCTAACTCAGAAGGCAATGGCTCAGGCCTTCTCGGATATATCCACTATCGCTAGGCAGATTGCCGTGAACGACTCTGAGCATAAGTCAATAATTTTCCGTTTGGAAGCTACTGAGCGTGAGATTACTGCTCTGCGTACCTGGAAGCATGAACTAGCCAATCGACAAATGCTCTACGATAATTACCAGGAAGAGATTGTAGAGCTTAGGCGCAAGTTAGAACGCATAGCTGAGAGGAGATGGCCGGATGATTAGTCATGAATTGCCTCCTGAGGATTTGGAGCCCCCGATGGACCCCAAATTTAAGCATAGGAAGGTCCAGGATGAGGAGGCAGCTACTACCCAGCCGCCGTCTAGGCCCCCTGAAGGTGGTGGAGACTAATGGCTAGCCCATCTCCGCAGCATGACAGTGGGGGGCCTACCACGTGGGGATGGTTAATTCCAGCAGTAGCAGGATTCTTTTCCATGGTAGCGGCCTGGATACGGGCATTCGGGGGTAAGAAGGACCCACCCCCGAAGCAGGATAACCTACTGGCTAAGATTAGTCTGCTGGAGCGTGAGCAGCAGGCTTTCCAGGCTGAAATGAGAACCGCAATTTGGAGATTAGAGGATCAGATTGTGAGAGTAGCTTCAGCCAGGAGTTCAGACGACCGGAGTTGAGGCACCAGAGGGCCAATGCTACCATTTCGGCCACGCATAGTATCTGGTGGCTGACATAGTAGTAGTTGGGGCTCGGTATGAACCTGATAGCAGTTAAGAATCCAGCGTATATTGCAAGATGCTTTACGGCTACCATGCTTCGATCAACGGTGAATAGGGAAAACCAGAAGCCGTAGAAGCCAGCTTGGGCATACATCACGTATATCCATTCCCGATGAATCCAGAATCTGTGATACCAGTCGAGTTTGGGGCTGTACCTTCCACTGCCCATCATTAAGCCGGTCATTCCGATTGAGAACAGAGCAATGCCGAATACAGACCAGAACCGAGGTAGCCGGTTCATGTGCTCCGTGTTCTTCCAGAGTGCTTCCCCTAGGCTGATTGCTATGGATACTAGAAGTAATATCTCCGAGGGAGTCCAGATGTATCGGTTCAACTTACTGGTATACGGCAGCAGCGTATTGATCAAGCCTTGAACCGAGAATACGAGAATGGTAACCATGAACCAGGGAAATACGGTCCAGTACCGGTTCTGGAATAAGATCCATAAGGTGACGATTGACCCGAAAAGCAACAATATCTGGAGTTCCATGCCGTTATGGTAACCCCATTTAGGACATTTTGTTCATGATTTGGCTATGGTTCGGGTCGTTGTTTAGGGCAATAGGGAGATTTTTAGTACCAATTCCAGCGGAACTAAGGGTTTCCCGGATAGACCCGAATTCCCCATGTCCAGCGTGTGGGAACTGTAACGGTAAGCTGGAATTTGCCTACATGGAGTTTCCAGAAGCACCTGGGACCCATGCCCCAATGGTTCGCCATACGTGTTCCATCTGTTCCTTTGCTTGGTGTTCCAAGCCTATAAGTACTCCGAAATACCCAGCCGTTTAGCGGTCTAATTTATGCCATTTGGTGGAATTCAAGTAAGGAGTATCGGGCAGGCAGTTAGTCAGTTGGCGCGGCGGCTATATCAAGCCCCACCTGATACGATTGCCGGAGTTAACAGTGGCAATTGGCCGACTGCTGGACAGCCGGTAGCTCCGTTTGTGCCGAATGGCCAGCCGCTGATTAATCCGTATTGGTTCGGCCAGAATTACACTTATACACCGAGGCCTGATGCGGTGTATACAGCCTCCGAGCTTCGGGGGCTATCGATGTTTCCGCTGGCCCGCATCTGTATTGATAACGCCAAGGACATGATCTGTAAAATGTCTTGGGTTATCCAGCTTCGGCAGATGCCTGGGGAGACGGATGCCGACGTTGTAGCAAGGCGTAAAGCTGCCAAAAAGGGTGATCCGGTAATCAAGTCATTATCCAAGTTCTTCGATTCCCCAAATCCAGAACAGGATTGGTCGGAATGGCTCCGGCAAGTCTTGGAGGATATGTTAACTATCGATGCCGCTAGCATCTTTATGGACCGGACTGCAAACGGTAAGGTAGCGGCATGTTGGAGGGTTCCTGGGGAGTTTATTACTCGGTATGTGGACGATGGTGGTCGTACTCCATTAGCTCCTAACCCTGCATATGCCCAGCTTTGGGAAGGGATACCTCGGGTAGACTTGACTACTAATCAGCTTATTTATAAGCCGAGGAACATTGTCCCACGGACTGGGATTATTAGTAGCTACTACTATGGATGCAGCCCTACCGAGGCCTTGGCAGATGAGATCAAGATTGGTATCGCGCGTCTGATGTTCGTTTTGGCGTATTACGAACGTGGATCGGTAGGTAATATGATCCACGTAGCCCCGCCAAGGATTCCACCGGATAAGGTGGAGGAGGCCGTACGTCTGTTTAATGCTCAGGTGTCGGGGAATCTTGGGAAGCGTAGGCAGTATAACGTTATTCAAGGATTCCAAGACGAGGGTAAGCAGGAACAGATTATCTTCCCGTCTGAGCCAAGTATGGCCGATGTGTTTGATGACCTCCTGATCCGTAAAATTGCATTCGGATTCGGCAATTCACCTCAGCGGCTACTCAAGCCGATGAACCGAGGTAGCGCCCAGGTAAGCCAGCAGGCAGCTAACGAGGAAGGTATCCGCCCTTGGATGGACTGGGTAATCAAACTGGTGAACTTTATCATTCAGCGCAAGTTTGGTATGGAGGAATATGAGATCGACCTTAAACCCGATTTCGATACCGATCCTACTAAGCGCCAAAAGGCTGATGCTTCCGACGTTAACGAGGGTATTCGCACACGTAACGAGGTACGAGAATCTAGAGGTCTTGATCCTATTGATGACCCTATGGCTAGCCAGTTATGCATTACTACTGCTAATGGAGTAGTTCGGCTGGGGGACGTAGTCACCGCTGGAAACCAAGGCCCTGGGCAGGTACCGACTAAGCAGAAAGATTCAAGCCTTGAACCGAAACCCCCTGCACAGAAGGTTAACGGTCGGCTGATTGAAAGGGGGGAACGATGAAAGACAATTTCCTTAAATACTTTCCGCTTATTAAGGCCGACGAAGCTACTCATACGGTGTATGGCATAGCTACGGCTGAATCTCCGGACAAGGCCGGTGAGATCTGCGACTACGAGGCTACTGTCCCGCTATATCAGGATTGGTCTAATGAGGCTATGTCGTCTACCATGGCGGCTGGACAGGAAGTCAGTCTGGGGAATATTAGGTTACAGCACACATTAGAGATTGCCGGTAAGGTTACTAAGCTGGATTTCGACGCGGAAAAGAAGCACATCCTGATTGAGACTAAGCCCGTAAGTGACTATATCTGGGAGTTAGTATCTAAGGGTTACGTACGTGGTTTTTCCCAGGGCGGCAGGTATTTATGGCGCAAATGCAACGACTGTGGGACTGCTATTCCATTAGATGATGGGAATGTATGTTCCAAATGTGACAAGCCCGTATATGTCAGGTACGCTGCCCGCCCGTCCGAGGTCTCGTATGTAGATAATCCGGCACTCAAGGTAGCGACATTCAGTTTCGTTAAATCCGATGGCGGCATAGAGCTTCGGAAATTCTCAGAAGGAGGACTTATGGACGTTGAAGGTGTGAAGTCCCTGGCTTCCAAGCTCGACTCGGTAGCCTCGGATGTTCAAGCCTTGAAGAAGGCTGCGGAGGGTAAGACAAAGCGGATAGCCGGGGAGGATCTTTCCTCGTCGGCCTTCGCCTACGTCGGGGACAAAGAAAAGACCGAGACTTGGAAATTCCCCCTCCACTTCTCCACTCCGGAGAAAAGCAAACGCCATGTTCAAAACGCACTGGCCCGGTGGTCACAGGCAAAGGACATTCCAGCGGATAAGAAGGCTGGAGTCAGATCGAAGATCGTCGCTGCGGCTAAGAAGTATGGCATTCAGGTTGAGGAGGAAGAGAAGGCAGATAAGGCAGAAATTGCCCAGATCGAGAAGATGCTTGGTAAACACCTGACTGATCAGGGGCTTACTAAGTCTATGGGCAGTATTGCTGACCTGACGTCCATTATCCAGCAGACTAGGTGGGTAATGATGGACGCCCGATGGGAAGCTGAGTATGAGCCCGATGACCGGGATGAAGCAGTTGCGGTGGAACTCGAAGCTTGTATCCTGCATTTGGTGGAAATTCTGAAGGAAGTGGTGGACGAAGAAACGTCCGAACTAACCGCTCGAAAAGCGGAGGAAGGTGTGAGTATGGCTAACGATAATCTGCAAAAGAAAGCGGCTGGTTTGGGGGGTCATTTCCGTAAAGCAGCCAAGGCATATGGTGAGATGGCCGATTGTCAGACTATGAAGGCTGACGCCCATAAGGCTTATATGGAAGCCATGGACGGATGCAACAAGGGTGACAATCCGGATCTGGAGAAGGCATACAAAGCTTTCATGAAGTCGCAGCGGAAGGGCTCGGAGGATATGGCTAAGTCGTATAAGGCCATGGCAGACCACTGCAACAAGATGGCGGATGAGGTCGAAGAGGCCGCTAAGTCTGAGGATTCCGACGAACTGAAAAAGGCCGAAGAGTTGCGCAAGGCAGAGGAAGCCAAAGCGGCACAGGCTAAGGCCGATGCCGATGCTGCCAAGGCTGCTGCTACTACCCTTCAGCCTGGGACTCTGGTGAATTTTGAGGAGGTGATCCAGAAAGCGTTTACCACTGCTTTGGCTGCTCAGCCCAAGGCGCTTACCCTGGAGGAAGTCACCAAGGCAGTAGGTGACCTCGTAGATTCCAAGTTGGAGAAGGCAATCGTGCCCGCTCCGGCTGGATTCAGTCTGGTTCCCCGCCCTGGTGGGGATAATAACGTTTCCAAATCCACTTCTACGGAGGATTTGGGTATCTAGTCCTTAGAGACTCAAGTAAAGGAGATAACATATGTCGAGTGGAGTTGGAAGTGTATTGTCCGATGCTCAGTACCTCGCATTGCGGCAGGGTACTACTGAACTGAAAAAGGCATGGCATAATTCGCTGCAAAAGGGGGAAATGACTCAGTTGGAGCATTTCAAAGCGAATCCTGCCATCGTGCCTAAGGGGAATCCAAGTGAACCTGGGTTCCTGGAACGCTGCGAGGCGTTTATCAACCAGTGCACTCAGCGTGAGAGGCTGGCTAAGTCGTTTATTCAGGAAATGGTCTGGAAGAATCACCCGAACCTGAAGAAGGCCGGTGTCACGTCGAGCCTCGGGTTCAACTTCTACGACCTCCGTGGACCGGCGTACCTGATTTATCCGGTGAACGTCCATTTCCGCAACACTATTCCGCGTAAGGGGAAGGTGAATGCCGGTTATGGCACCATGGCTAACTGGAAGGCGACCCGGAACCCTGGAGTCCCCTATGCTGGGGCTTCGGAAGGTAACCGGGTCGCTATCGGCACCCCGGACGAGAACGACTACTACGCGAAGTACAAAGAGGCTGGTGCGGAAGGTAGCGTTACCTTCACTGCGGAGTTCGCAGGTGAGGGCTACACCGATAACTTGGCCGATGAGCACTTGCGCGACCTGCATCGTCTCTGGTTGGCCGAAGAGGGAATGATCATTAACGGCAATAGCGGCGTTAGTGGTTCGACCTTCACCGGCTTTAAGCTGGGGACCTGTCCGACTCCGGCTGGGGCTGCGGTTGCTACCCACAGTGTTGGTGCTACCGGCAACCTGTCGGTGGTGGGTAACGCAGATCTGCCGTACACGACTGCCTTGTCGAATACTCAGTACGTCACGGTGTACTGTGTTGCCTTGACTGCGATGGGTAATCCCAACAATACGCAGTATGGCTACGGTGTGTTCCCGACTATTGCAGGGGGTCTTACTCCTCAGTATGCTCGCCAGAACGCTGATGGCTCCGTCGATCTGATCAACGGCGGTACGTCGGCTATCTCGGCTGCGTCTACCGCTGTTCAGGCTACCACTGGTAATCTGACTATCCGGTTTGCCTTGCCGTCTGCCAGCCTTCCGTACAAAGGCGCGTTCGGCTACGCATGGTACGTCGATGTGGAGGCTACCAATACCACCAACATTGCGAATGCGAAGTTGGCTGGTATCACTACCACTCCGTTCTGTTTCGTCAGTGGCACCGCTACTGGTACTCAGGCTGCAAACTTCACCAATGGTAGCCTGTCCGGGATCACCACGGATAACAGCTACAACGGCCTGGACTTCGACGGCCTCCTGACCTACGCGGCGAATACCACCGGTGCCTACTACACTGATCTGCAAGGTGGTAGTCTGACCTCCCAGAAGAATGGTCGAGTCACCGAACTGGAGACCTTGCTCCAGTACGTCTGGCAGCAGTATCAGACCGGGATTGACGAGATCTGGGGAGACGCAACGGCTGTTGCGACTCTGGATGCTGCTATCCGATACTCGGGTACTTCCAACTCGGCGTATCAGTTTATTACCACCCGCGATGGGCAGAATAACCTGCTTGGAGGCTTCGTCGTATCCGCCTACCAGAGCCGTTATGCCTTCAATTCCCCGACCGGCAGCAACGCGATCCCAATCCGGATTCACCCGATGATCCCGGCTGGCACGTTGTACTTCTTTGTCAAGAATAACCCGTATCCCCAGAGCCGAATCCCGGCCACTGTGGAGATGTTGGTCCAGAGGGAGTACTACAGCATCGAGTGGCCCCAGACTAGCCGCAAATGGCCGTTTGGCACCTACGTCCATGAATGCTTGGCACAGTATGTGCCCTGGATTCCGAGCGTCATTACAGGCATTGGCCCGTTTGTCGGAAGCTAGTAGCCAGTTCAAGCCTTGAATAAGTTCCGGCCTGTGATTCCGTGAGGCACAGGCATGGCAGTGTGGGGATCTTCGTACAAGGACGGAGGTCCCCATTTCTGAATAAAGGAGAAAATCTATGGGAGTTCAAAAGTTAGCAGTTACTTCTGGGGAAGACTGGATTGCAAGACTCCAGAACGTCGAAAACGACCTCCAGGCAAGTGAAGTTACTAGCCTGAGGGGAACTCATATTTACGCTGGGGAGTTTGTCCCTCAGACAACTACGACAGGGACAGATACGGCTGGTGTAGCTACTCAGATCTGGGTAGGGGAATTGCGGATTGGTAGCAATACCTTGCTTACCGGCCTGAGTTATCTGATCGGATCGGTAGGTGGTACGGATAAGGCCATTGCGATTCTGTACGATTCTGCTGGTAATGTCTTGGCTAACTCTGCATTGGCTGGGACTACGGTCGGTACCACGGCTACGATGCAGAGGTTGCCATTCGTTACTGCCTATGCGGCTGGTCCAGGGCTGTACTACGTTGGGATCAGCACTAATGGGACTACAGCAAAGCTGAGAACCCAGGCGTTCGGTGATACCAATGCCGGAGTCATCACCGGCCAGACGTTCGGTACCTTGGCGGCTATCACGCCCCCGAGCACTTTCACGGCCTCTCAGGCCCCAGTTGTAATGACGTACTAGTGGTAATGGGATTTGGGGGCTACGGCCCCCTACCTGATTCAAGGCTTGAAGGAGGATAAGGTGCTTTCCGAAACTATTCTGAATTTCATGGAACGTCACGGGTGGATTGCTCGACGTAATAAAGCGTCTGCTGGCATCAAGACCCATAATACGTACCGGATTAAGATCTATGGTCCGGATGGGAAGCTGAAGGATGAAGCGGAAGGTACCAATATCACGGTTAACGTGGGCCTTAACGATGTACTGAATCAGTACTTCAAAGGGTCGGCATATACTGCTTCGTTCTTCGTTGGCCTAAAGGGCTCAGGTACCGTGTCCGCTGCCGATACCATGGCGTCTCATGCTGGTTGGGCAGAACTGACAAGTTATTCACAGTCTACTCGGCCAGCGCTGGTTCTAGGATCGGTAGCTTCCCAGGCAGTGAATAATTCGGCATCGAAGGCTACGTTCTCGATTACCGGACCTATTACGATTACTGGAGCCTTCGTCACGACAAATAATACAGTAGGTGGGACTACTGGAACCCTGTTCGGCGTGGCAGACTTTGTAGCTAGTGGGACCGTCAATACGTCGGGGACCACGGTTACCTATGTATCTGGGACTCAGTTCAGTGCTGCCTGGAATGGCCAGTCGATTACGATCAATTCGGTAAACTACACCATCTCCAGTGTCACTAATGCTACTACTTTGGTCCTTACTGGTAGCGCCGGTTCCCAAAGCGGCGTAGCGTTCTCTACCGTGAATACCAAGCTTCCCAGCAGTGGGGATAGCATTGCCGTAGAAATCGATCTTTCCGCAGCGACTGCTTAGTCTCTGATGCCGACTATTACCCCGATTCAGTCTGCGATTGCCGGTGAGACGGTACAGCAGAGCGTACAGGTCACTTATGCATCCAATGTGGTGTCAGGTGACCTGTTACTGGCATTGGTTTGGTGGTATCTGTCGGCGGATGGAGTCTTTACAGTCAGTGATGATCAGGGGAATACATATACGGAGGATGTCGGTCAGTCCTTCCAGTATAATCCCGGTGGTACTCCTTTTAATAACTGGCTCAGGTGCTCGATATTCAGTGCTGTATCTGGGACTGGAGGAGTACGGCCCACTGTAACCGCTAATGCCCCCTCCGGTGGGGCCGGTGTCATTGGGGCTATCTGTGTTCAGGAATATGGACCTCCTTCTAGCCCCAGATCGGGCGGAACTGGCTCGGCATTCGAGGATGGGAGTGGATTTACCACTAATCCTACTACCAGTTTGACTACTACTGCCGCTAACGAGCTACTGGTAGACTTCGCGGCATTGATTAACGGTCAGGTAACAGGTCAGGGAACAGGATGGACATTACATGATGATTGGCCGAATGATGCCTACATAGCCTATAAGACTTCAGGGGCTACGGGGTCCTATACCGCCGATATGACCGGAGTTATTCATGGCGGGATCATGGCTTGGGTTATCGTCGTAGCTGGGTATAAGTTTCCAACAGGGATAAATTACACAGACTCGATAACGTTAGGGACGGCAAGTGGACTATCTGACTCGGTGGCTAATTCCATAGTTCAGTCTTTGCCGTTGGGAATGACTGCCAGTGATGTCCCATTGGGATCTGGTGCATTCTCCCAAACCCTACTGATGGGACTGATCCAGTCGTTCGCGGAGATTCTACAGGGTAACTGGTTAGGGGTAGCTCAGTTCTCCCAGGGGTATGCTGAAGTTAATCTGCCAAGCGTGGCATATACGTACCCAGTAGCTATGGCATTAGCTGAGGTGATAGCTACCTCGGTGTTGGTATCCATATCGGGAATATCCGGACTCGGAATCCTTAGCCATTTAGCGGATATAGGAAATGACGATACTTCGGCTGCTGCATCCCTAGGGCAGGCTTTAGGAGTATTAACATTAGGCCAAAGAGCCTTCATTGACTCACTGGCATTCGGTATCCTCCAGGGGCTGACAGCCGACTCCGGCAAGGCGATTGTAGACGTTATAACGTTCACCGGCATACTTGGAAACAATGCGGTTCCGGCATATCAGGGAAGGGGGATTGCATCAGAGGGAGTGGGCATCCTGACGGCCCCGGTGGTGAATAATAACTTCTCGGCAATCGCTGCCTTAGCGTACCTATTAGCTACCCAGGCCGATACAGGTAGTAAGGCCTTAGAGGCAATCCTCGGACTGGCTATTGGGACTGCCTTGGCTGCTAAGCCGGGTATCTTACTTCAAGGAAGTATCTCACTTAGGGATGTGTATCTGCTGTTTGATTCCCTTCCCGCCGGACTACTTCCAGGACTTGCTACAGTGTTTGCTCAACTGGTTTACAAGAGCGCATTGTCGGATACCTCAGGATCTGCTACCTTATCTGCTCAGAAGGTCTACAAAGGGGAAGTAAGTGACATATAACATTGGGGATCTGGTTAGGCTCACAGTCGTATTCACCGATATTGCTAAGGTACCGGAGAATCCCACCACGGTTGTGTTGGAAATCCTTGCCCCAGATGGGACGACCGTAACTCCCCCTGCGATTACTAATCCAACTACGGGAACCTTCTATGCCGATCTGCCGATTGCCCAATCGGGAATCTATAAGTATAGGTATACCGGGAATGGAAGCGTCCAGGCAGTTCAGGAAGGGCAGATAGTTGTATCCCCAAGTTCTCTGTATCCGGTTCCCGACATTGATCTGACTACGTTGGAGATTGTCAAGGATTATCTGACGGTTTGTGATTCCAAGTCGGATACAGTCATCTCCTGGGCTATCACGTCGGCCAGTATCTATTGGCTGTGGAGAACCGGCCAGGGGAACGCAGATGGGTCGGTGCCTACGCATTCCCCTTATGTCAGTCCGCAGCCTTACAGTGAATGGTACGACGGGAATGGCAACGATAGGCTGTTCCTGCGACATTCCCCGATTGTGTCGGTTCAAGCCTTGAACATTAATGGGGTAGCCGTCAGGGCATCTTCGACATTCGGGGATGGAGGATTCGTAGTAGATCAGAATGGCCGTTCACTGACTTTCCGATCCTCCGGTTCTGGTGTATCCAGGGGAGTGAACCAGGGTTACGGGTATGCTTATTCATCCTTCTTCCCGGCCTGTGGGTTCTCCCTTGGGACCCAGAACATTCAGGTGCAATATACGGCAGGGTTTGTGACTACACCGCTGGACATCAATGAAGCGGTTACGGAGATGGTAGCCTTGACTGTTAAGCGGCGTGGCTGGTTGGACTTTAAGCAACAGGCAATGCCCGATACGATTGGCACTATCACCTACCGTGATTGGATTTTCACCCCGAAGATTATATCTGTGATGGAGAACTACGCCAGGAGAGCCCAGGTATGAGTACCCCGGCTATCAGCTTCACGGCTAGTAACTTCGTCCTGGAACGCCTACTGGATACCGCCAATGATGGGTTTAATCAGCTAATCCTGGAAACTACAGCGACCTACGGAGTTACTCCGTTTCAGCTAAGTGACTCGGGGAATGCCCCAAATCTCCTGGTGGGCAGGTTCGACCTTCCCAGTCTGATTAAATCTGGGTTCCAGCCGAATTATCCACTGTGTATCATGTCAGTGGCTAAGAGTGACACTATTGGCCGCAACTCATTGCAGGTTACTCCGAGCACCTTCTCAGGCAGCATTATAGTATCCTTGGATTTCTACGTAGTTACTGACTGCGGCTCGGTACCTGCCGATGGGCAGAGCGTGTATCAGGCTGTAGAGGATGCAGTCGTAGGAGCCTTCAGCACGGATGTTTCGTATGCGTTAATGCCTCAAGGGCTCACATTCAACGACGAGGCATTGGTGGAACAGGGAAGGATGGAGTTCGGCCCACTGAGTTCCAGCGGGGACCCCGTATGGTGCCAGATGATTGCCTGTACCTTGGTATTCCGGAGGGTGGCATGATCGACTTCGAATTTACAGGCCCAGGTGGCCGGGATATCCAGACTTCGTTTGAGATTCTACTCCGCGATATCCAGCCAACTAAGGAGGATATAGCCAAAGCTGGTAGCTATCTGGTGGGAAGGATCAGGGAACGGACATTATCCGGGGTGGACTATGAGGGTAACTCCTTTGCTGCATATAGTCCCACGTATGCACTTCGGAAGCGTAGCGCCAGGGTGGATCTGTTCAGTTCCAGCAACGATACCCATATGTTGGATGCCCTGACGTTCAGGCAGCAGTCGGATTCAAGCCTTGAAGTTGGCGTATTCGGGGACGAACGTATAGCTACTAGGGCTAGGGCATTGAATGAGGGTATGGAATTCCAAACCAGGGCTGGCAGTGGTCCTGAGGGATTCCGCAACCATCCTGGTAGGAAGAAACCCAAGGGTAAGAAGCTATTCGGCCTGATTCCCCCTAGACGTTGGCTGGCTCCATCCGAGGCAGACCTTACCCAGATGGAAGAAATCATTGTTGCATCGGCATTGGAAAGACTAAATCGGAAATGAGGTGTTCTTATGGGTGTATATAGGTACGTAGGAGGAGCCCCGGCAGAACTGCTGGACTCCCCGTTCAAATTTACTCGATTCGGCCAGACAGTAGAGATGCCTGATGACTTGGCGGAACACGCTATAGCCCATAGGGTCCCTCTTATTCCGGTCGAGATTTGGGACTCAGTATCGGTCACGGATGCCGAGCTTAAGCGGCACGCTAGGTTTGAGTCCCATGTGCAGGCATCCCCGGAGTTTATCTCCAAGCGGGATGCCTTGTGGCGTAAGTTCGTAGATCATCACGAGGGGGTCTTGGAGAAGCGGAAACCCAAGGTCTCGGATGCGGAAGAACCTACTAAGTCTACTGAGGAGGTTGGATAATGCCCAACTTTAATAGTCCGAGATATCAGCGCTGGTATGTTCAGCAGCAGGCGAGTCTGTTGTCGTTTAATAACTCCTCGGGGACATGGTCTCCTTCCGGAGCCCAACTGATCCGAGTAGACGCGAACAGCGTTACGGTGAGTAGGAACGCCCCCTATTCTCGATTCCCAGTCTTGACTGGAACGAGGTCCGAGGTAGCGGGTATCAGAGGGCGTAAGTTAGCCTCTTGGTCGATTCGCGGTATGCCGCTGATTCCATCGGGTACCGCCGGGACGGTGCCGGATTCGGATATCATACTTCAGAACATCTTCGGGCAGGCTTCCACGTCAGGTTCCGGTGGCCCTTATTCTGGGACTATTCGGACTTACTCATTCCTGGATTCCGGATATCCGGCATTCAGTATGTTCGGGTTCGTCCATGGGATTTCGACACTTACGCAGCGGGCCTTGTGGGCGTGTTTCGTAAGCCGTGCTACGTTCAACTTCAACGGCTTGTTCATGACGGTAGATCTCGAAGGGTTCGCCGGATATGAAATCGACAGTACTGGGTTCTCGGTATTCGACTCTCAGGCTAAGGCTGGGCTTACTACTTACCCGACTGAGCCAAGCAGTCCGACTACAGTAGGGGCTCCGATTGCAGGTTTCGGTAATGGCTATACCTGCACTATCGATGCCCAGACGATTGAACTTAAGATGCGGGCACTAAGTGTCACGGTAGAGACTGGGTATGTCCCAGTAGCTGACGTTTATGGGTCTCCGTATCTGGTTGCTGCGGTCGGTGATGCCCGCCGTATCAGTATTAACCTCGGGGATGCGCTGGACGATGACTCTGCTGCCTTGAACGATATCAAGACCAAGGCGGATACTGACAACGTTATTATCAATGCCAGTATCGTAGCTGGGAACACTGCGGGGTCGAGCTTCCAGTTCAATATGAACAATGTGCAACCGAATGCTTTCAACCTCCGGGATAACGGGCCGACTGTGGCTTTCGAAATGCCTACCAGTTATGCCCATGCTTCGGCCCCTGGTCAGGTAGACGACTTCACGTTGGTGGCCTGTTAGGGGCATCTATGACTAGAAGGGATCTGGTTCATACTCTAATCGGAGGAGCGGTATTGGGAACCTTACCCTTGCCGACTAAGAGGGGGCCTACTTACACCTCGCCTATATCCCTACGGCATGTCCGGACTAACTGGGTAGACCTGAGTATGGAGAGTAATAACGATCCATGGTCTTGGGTCTCTCCGGATATCAAACGTCAGTGTCTGCTTAAGGGATATGCGAATCCGCTCGGGCACATCCGTGGTTATATGAACGGAGTAGATATAAGCCTACAGTCGGATGCGGCCTACGAGGAGACTGGATTCGTATCCTTGATAGCCAAATCTTCTAAGACTGGGAACTTTATTTCCCATAGACTCCCACCGGAGCATCTAGACAGTGTCGAGACGGCACAGGCCGAGGGTCGCTGGTTACTATGGTCTCTCAGGTCCCCGGTGGTCCATGAGTTCCTGAACAACCAAGTAGTAAGAATCGAAGTTGTCTAACGTTTAGCAGATTGGATGGCCTTGTACATCATGATCGAATATTGCAGCACGTCGGAGTTCGAGAGTGTATTAGCCCCAGGGGTGAAATACATTCTCCAGAAAATGAGTCATGGGAGGAGGATGATCCTAAACCAATCAGCTTCCCCCATCTACTCTGAGATGAATGAGATTCAGCGACGGATAGACGTTATCCAAGAAGAACTGGATAGGGCCGAATCCGAGGCGAAAATCTCACCATGTAGTTGTAAGCATCCAGTGGACCCTGATCCCAAAGCTGATTGTCATGATGTGGAATCAGGCCGATGCATCAAGCCTGGATGTTCCTGCCGCAAACCCCAACCAGATCGGGAAATAGGCGACTACCAGAAGAAAGCCGAACTGGAACTGGAAATGTACGAGCTTGTGGTCAATAAGCTCTACCCGGCTTACGTCCGCTGGGCGGTAGTGTCCGTTCAAGGCTTGAAGATTCAACTCCCCTCAGGGTCATTCGTGGATGCCAATCCTGATACCCTCCTTTCCGATGGTCCGGAATTCCTAATCCCGGAACTCGGGGAGCATATCCAGAAGCTGATGAAGCTGAGCCCCGATGAAGTTATGGGTTTCAAGCCGCCTACCACTTCCGCCGCACAGGTGGCTGGCAAGATAAGCGATATAGTTGCGGTTCCTGCCGTAGAGATAGCGCATATCTAAAGCGGCATTGCAAGAAGTACTTCCCGGAACTGATTAAGTCCGGGGAGCACCCCTCCGAGACCTGGACTCCAGCGTATCCCCTCAAGGTTATCCAGGATGGTGGCCCACGCGACATGATGGCTACGCTTACCGACCTCCAACAGGATGAGTGTCCGATGTCGGCCATACTTCGTCATCCGGAGATGGACGCGATGGTAACCGAAGTCCTGAATATGCAGCGAGTCAAGGAAATGAGTGGGGCAGTCCCATATGGTATGGATTGCTCCGAATGGCCTAGTCGGTGGTATGACGTAGTTCGCATTGCCAAGATCGAAGAGGATCGGGCAGAGATAGCTAAGGATGAAGTTAGGGAGAAACGATAATGGCTGGATCTCAGGACTACGGGCTTAATTTTCTCATTAAGCAGTACGGGCAGGAGAACCTTCTTGGCATTACTTCGGCTATTGGAGATGCGGCTAGGCGTGCTAAGGAAGCTAAGGAGCAGTCTCAGCTTTGGGGGGAGGCAATTAAGAAGGCTGCGGATCTGGCGGGGGTAAGTGTCAAGGGTGTAAATGATCAGATTCGGCAGCAGTCGAAGGATTTAGATGAGGCTAGGAGAGCTACCGAGAGGTTGGCGGCTGAAGAAAAGAAAAGGTACGAAGATGGGCTGAGATTCCTACGTAATAGAGAAGCTAATGAGGCCAGGGATGCTGCCAATCGACTGGCTAGGCAGAGGGCCGAAGACTCAGCTTTCAGATCGGCATTTGGGGGATCTGGTGGTGGCGATGGGGGAAGTGGAAGCGGTGGAGGTGGCAGTAGCCTATTTGGCCGGGTAGGTGGTCGTGTCCTCGGTGCAGAGGTCCTGGGACGTGGACTAGGAATTCCCGGTGGTGGTTTCATTGGTTCCCAGTTGGCATATGGATCAGGCCTAAGCGGTGGGGCAGCGCTAGGTCTTGGGGCAGCGGCTGTAGGAGTTGTAGGTGCCTATGCACTTACTAAGCTGATCGAAGATACGACTAAGTATGCGCAGGAACAGCTTAATCTGGCTAGGGCGACCGGACTTACTGTACAGCAGACGCAGGCCTTGGGCCGGGTCTCGGAAATTACAGGGACCCAGGCTAATGGTCTATTCACTGTGTTACGTAAGATGAACGATAGTCTGATCGGGGGAGGGGCCGCAGCCCGTAATGTAGAAACTGGACTCAAAGAGTTGGGCCTGACGATGGATACAGCCTTTAAGGCTCCGGAAGCCCAGCTTAGGGACCTGTTTGGGGCATTACAGAAAATTACTAGCATAGCGGAGCGCGGTAGGATCATTGACCAGATATTTGGATCAGGAGCCAAGGATACACTGCTCGCCCAGGTGGATAAGTTCGAACGCCTATATGAGATTACCAAGAAGGGTGTCATTGATGAGAAGTCACTTAAGCAGTTAGAAGACTTCAAGGAAAAGGCCTCGATAGCTGGCTTGGAATGGGACAAGCTTAAGGAGACTTTGGCCGTCAAGGCGGTAGGATTCATCGAACTTATATTCTCCACTGGTGGGAAGCTGGACCTCAGTCCCAGAAATGTTGCCGATAAGGTGGGTACCTTCCTACAAGGCCCAATCGGTATGTATAACCGGGCCGTATATGAGGGGGCCAGGGCTATACCGGGGGCCATCGGTGGGCTGTTCGGCAATGCGGTTAATAATGCTTTTGTCCAAGGGGCTGGAGGGGCCGATACAGGACCAGGGCCTTACGTGCCTAAGGGGCCTGCTACTCCCCAGGATGTAAAGGATGCCTCTAGGGTAGACGAGCGCAGCCGGATATACCGCATGCTGCAATCTAGTGGGGGAGATGAAGTAGAACGTATCCAGTCTACTATCTCCAACCTAGATACCGATATTAAGGCTGCTAGGGAGAAGGCGCTAGGGGAATCTGGGACCCTAGGGGATGCTCAGAAAGTTCAAGGCTTGGAGGCTCAGAGGGTAGGACTTAGAAGGCAGTTACAGATACAGCAGCAGATCAAGTCGGAGCTTCTATCGTTATCCGAGTTCGGGGGGATAAGTACTGAGGCAGAAGGAGTAGAAGCAGCTAGGGCACTGACTCGCAGAGGGGCCTTTAGGGCAATTAAGGAATCCGGTACCGCAGGGCAGAGGCAAACTCTGCTGGGACTGACTACCCAGGCGATTGGTACCGGATATCCAACCTTATCTGGCGGGAGCCCTTACTTTGATCCGCTTAGCCGTATTGGGGAATTACGTGGCGGAAGTCTTAATGATTTGGCTGAGTACTATAAGGATTTGGCAGACAAGGAGCGTAGAGAGAAGCGGGAAGCTGACGAGGCAATTCGCGGTATCGATGTAACCCAGACCGGGTCCGATAAAGAGGCCAGAGGAGCCCAGTTATCCGGGATAGCGTCTATCCGGTTAAGTCAGGCAAGGGGTGATGCCTTTTCTAAGTACGGACTAAGGCCTCTGGATATATCTAGGAGGCAGGCTGAGGCTGCATTATCTGCTAACCAGCAAGAGGGGGGAGTTCAGGAGGCGTTTATCAATGCCCAGATTAAGAGTCGGCAAGCTGCATTGTATTCCCTCGGTCGGGTAGGTGGGGACGATGAAAAGGTAGGCCTGGAGACCGAGAAGAAGAGGGCTGAGATCGAGGAGTTACAGTTAGAACTCTCTGGCAAGCAGAACGATAGACTGACTAAGTCGGTAGACATCATTGCCAAATTTAATGATGCGGTGGACAAGTCAGCAGAGGCTATCAGGTCGGAATTCGCATCTGGATTTGAGAGTATCATCCTCGGGGCTCAGAGGGGTGGAGGTAAAGGCCTCAAGGGAGCCCTACGTGGATTTGGTGAGCAACAGGAAGGCATCATCCTCCGCAACATTGGGGAGAAGGTATTCGACCAGATCAAGGGGCCATTGGGGAGTGTAGGTGGTAGCTTGCCGAAAAGCGTCCAAGACATTCTGAAAGGTACTATCCTCCAGGCTCCGGTGGATAAGATTAAGGACAATACCGATCAGATCAAGACTGACATTTCAGCTATCAGACAGGAGATTGAGAAGGCTTCAGGAGGGGCCGGGGGAACTAGTACCGGCACAGGTGGGACCGGAACCGGATCAAGTTCTCCTCTTGGCAATATACTTGGAACCCTCGGCTCGTTAAAGGGCGTTGGCGTATTCGGTGGCTCGGATGCCGGTGGGCTTATATTCCACAACCAAGACCCAGGTGGTGGAGGTGGTAGCGGAATCGGTGGCGGCACCTCGTCTGGGAGTATCGGCAAGATAGCTGGGGCTGTCGCGGGGGGTATCCTAGCCGCTCATGGTATATCCGATCTGACTAGGCCGGGGGCCAAATCCAAGATTGGTGGCATAGGGGAAATAGCCGGTGGTGGTGGAGCAGCCTTGACCGCTTTGGGGATAGGGGGCTTGGCCGGTCCTATTGGAATTGCTGCTGGTGCCCTGTTCGGTATCGTGAGTTCCTTCCTTGGGGATTCCAGGGAGTCCAGGGGTGCTCAGATATCGAAGAACTTATTCGGACAGCAGTACTTGGCACCTCAGGCGATTACATTGAACGAGTATGGGGGCGGATACTCCGACTTCGGTATCGATGGGTCAGTTCGGACGAGCAACTTTAGTCCCTACCCCACAGTGAGTAATTCGTTTTTGGATGTCCCTAGGCGAACTGTAGTCCCAGGGCATACCATTTCCAGTTTTGGTGGAACTGACGCTGGGACACCTGGGGCTATTGTTACCCCTTCATCTCCCCGTGTTGCTGGGAATGCTGGGGCACCTTCGTACCATATAACGATTCAGGCATTGGATCATCAGAGCTTCCTAGATAATGCCGACAAAATTGTCGATGCATTTCATCGAGGATTGAATAACCAAGGGCATCCAGTTGTGAACGCCTTAGCTCAGGCCATGGGAGTTAGGGGCTAGCTAGTTCAAGGCTTGAACGATGTCCAATCCCCTCCCGATCCTCCGCAATACGACTGGGACCCTGAACGCCCAGGCTCTGTATCCGTTCACCCGTGTGGCTTCATGTCTCACGTTTGTGGATCAGTTCGACAACGGATCGGAGCAACGCTGGGCCGGTCGGACTCCGCTGTTCAACTTCGCCTTATCCTTCAATTCCCTAAGTGCTACCGATAAGGCTAGCTGGTTGACGTTTCAGAATACAGTGCTGGGCCGATTGGCTACTAACCTGACTATCACGTTAGGGGCAACGACGTATTCGAACCTGACGATGATGTCGGATGATCTGGTAGCTACTACGAGGCTACCACTGCTGTATGATCAGCAGATCAGCCTCAGGCAGGTTAGTAATTATCCATATACAGTCCCTACTGTAGGATCGACCTTTCCACAGTTGGCATTTGGCACTGGTGGCGGGATCGCAGTAGCCGAGCTTCCGTTCAGCCAAGCCAATTCGGCATTCACGGATATCAATGAGTCGGTATACGGTCAACGGTTCGGTTTCGGGTGGTACAAAACCGGTAAGACTAACTTTCCAAATGTGCTGCTTAAGTCTTGGAAGATTAGCTACCCCCTCCTGACTGATGCCGACGCAGCTACCTTGGAGAATTACTTCCTGGGCAAGCAGGGGCGGTATGCCACATTCACTTTCGTAGATCCAATCGACGGATCTAGTAATGCTAATGTTCGATTCGACATGGACGATTTAGCGTTCCGGTACATCACAAAGAATATGCAGTCTACTGAGGTTAGCCTCAAACAAATTTGGGTATAAGCTTCGGTAAGTGTTCAAGGCTTGAATAATGCCTCTATCAGGATCGGTAGCCTCCAATAAGGATAACCCTCAGGGTTTCCAACCTTTGTTGCTTTGTGCGATTACACTTCAGGGAACTAGCACACCCGTGCTCCTCGCTACCCATAACCTGGATGGGATCGATGGGCCTATGTTCCCTGGGATAGGGGCACTTCCAGCCGGAGCCTACATAGGGAGGATTCAGCAGCAGAGTATCGATGCGTTACAGCACCGCAGCCAACTGGGAATTGATCGGGTATCCAAGGTAACACTGCTCCTGATGGATGCCGATCATTTCATTTACAACAACATCTGCAAGGTGTACGGCTTCCGTGGTGCATCTATGCAGATGGCATTGGTCCTCTGGGAAGCTGGGACTTCCAACTTCTCCAGCGATGCCCCACTGATGTTCACTGGCGTCTGCGACATGGAGCGGCCATCACGAGGGATGACGCTGATCGAGCTTAGCGCTAATACTTCGCACAATACCGCTGTGGTTCGCCAGCCGTTCTTCATCCTGGAAAACAGATGTCCTCTGCATTTCCCAGCTAATGCCGCTGAACGTGCTCAGGCTGGCGACCCTGGTTCCAAGTTCTGTATGTATAATCCGGCTGGGACTGGGGCTGCGGTATTCGGACCGGTGGGTAACCTTGGGCCTGCGAATCATACCAACTCATACGGGCAGTTAGTCACCGATGGTTCTGGATACTATATCCTCTGTGAGTTTATCCGCTCCAATCCATCCGATCCTACTGTGGGATGTATGGCAAGGTTGGGGAATGCAGCTACTACTTCAGTAGCTCCGGACGGTGACTTAGGTCATGATCAGGCAGGCCATTGGACAGGAGGATTCGCAGGTATCGAATGGAGCCCTGGAACCTACTATACCGATGCGAAGAACTTCGTATCGAATTCAAAGATCCCTACGTTTAGCTTTCTCAATGCGGCGATTCTCGGCCAGTACGCCAATCTGGTTTACGGTCAGCAGCTCATTAATGCCAAGGTAGCTACGATTGTCGAATCGGGGAATGATACTAAGATCGAGGCCGTAATCTACTCGGGTGAGCACGACCTCGGCTATGTCCCGTTTCCGGTAGTCAATGGTGTAGAGGTTAATCGTTTCGGTCATGGTGCAGTCGATAAGAGCCTTGGATGGGATTGGGCCAATGATGGTTCCAATACATCGACTGGAGGCCGTCGCGGAACGATGCTTCGATTCGATGGCTGGAACGACCGGCAATCTGGATTCAGTGCCCTTGGTGATCCATTCGGTTCTCTCTGCCGGATGGGTATCGTAGTCTACAAGGATCTGTTTACAGGATTTGGGACACCTACTGTTCAGGTTCGGACTATCGGGCCTAAGGTAGCGGTATTTGCCAATCAGACGGCATACAGTCTAATTGGAGCCCCTGCTAATTCCAACCCAGCCTGGGTCCTACTGGATATCCTGAACCTGTCCAATTGGCAGTATCAGGAAGTCAATATGCAAACCTTTATTGACTCCGCTGCCATATGTGATCTGCCGGTTTCGTATATCACTTCGACTGGTGGGAGTTCTACCCATTCGCAGTATAAATGCCAGTTCAGCTTAGAGTCCAGAAAGACGGCGGCTGAAGTCCTAGCCGGTGTCCTTAGGTGCTGCAATGGCTACCTGTACTGGAATCAGGCTGGGCAGTTGTGCATGGGTATTAACCAGACATTGGCTGATCAGCAATCTTCCCCAGTAGCTGGGAGTAACTATAACACTGCGGTCTCGTCCATCCATGCCGATGGCTCCGGTGGGACTGGATATGCCGCGTATCTGTTCGATGAGACGACGATAAACCTCAAGACCGTGGAGTTCGAACAGAACGCTACGGTGATGACGCCTAATCGGATTAACATTAACTTCCAGGACGAGGATAATAGCTTCGTGGTTGATAGCTTAAACGAAGTAGATCCCTATTCAGTGGCTCGGGCCGGTGGTGCATTGAACCCCGGTGGCGCAGTCATCGATGAGACGTTGAACGTCATGGGGATTAGTAACTTTGATCAGGCTATTAGGGTGGCTAATGTTTACATCGCTGAACGGCAGTATGGGAATGAAGGTGGGGACGCCCGTGGAACCCGCATCATATCGTTCGATACGACTGTCCGCTGTGAGTCGTTGCGGGTGGGCCATTTGGTTCTATACTCCAGCCAAGCATATGGGATTGTCAGGCAGATGTTCAGAGTTCTGAAGATACAGCCATCGACTAACTTCCAGACGGCTAAGGTAACCATTCAATGGCATAACGATCTCTGGTATACATTCGCCTACGGGCAGAATCCTCAGGCCTTTTATTCGAATCCTGGGACTAGTAGGAATCCAGGCCCCCCTCGGACATGGCAACCAAACTATGAGACTCCCAATGTCCCGGCTGCTAATGTCTATCCGGACCTGACGGCTACGGAGGGTAACTTTGGATTGGCAGAGATCGATGGGCTGGATGCGAAGGGTAATCCACTTATCCAGCTTCAGCTATCTGGGATGCTGCCGATCAATCAGATATCGGCTGGAGCTATTCAGCCTCCTAGGGTGCCGACTCAAGCTACGTTGGGATCTGGTGGTTCCATCCCTGCCGGGAAGATCATATACATCAAGCTTTGTTCCATTGATGCATTTGGCAACTACTCGACTGCCAGCCAGACGATAACGAGTCCACTAACCACTGGGTCGAATACTATTACAATCAACAACATCGGCTGGCCTGCTGGGGCAGTCGATTATGACCTCTTCGCAGGGTATGACCATTTCAGTATTACTGAGCAGAATAGCGGTCCGGTGGCATCGTCTATTACGTTCGGATCAATGGCGAACATTAGGACCTATGGGCCTCCCGATGTAAATGCGGATTCCGTGTTCGCCCAGGCTAAGTTGGTTATCCATGGGGGCATCATTGGCAGTAACGTAGGTGCCGTGACGTCGAGTACGGTAACCATTGGTGGTCCTCCATCCGGGACCTTCTCCAATGTTATTACTGGGTACAAGCTACTCCTGATCGGCAGGCAGAGCCTGGGGGCTACTCTGCCGATAATAGAATTCAATATCCTTACGTATGGGTTAGTTAGTGGGAATCCAGTCTTGGTGGTTGATAGAGATCCCTCTGCTTTACTTCAGACGCAGGATATTGTAGTCATCGGAGCCCAGGCGAATATTGCATCCGATACCACAATTGGGGATGTAAACTTCGTATCGGCTTATGCCCCGTTCGGTGTATCTCCCGATGGGACTGCTCAGCCGGACGTCGGGCAGGTAGTGAGGATCATTTATGGCACTGGAAGGTTCCAATCTAGAACTATTGCCTCGGTTTCAGCCAGCACTGGTGGGACTAACTTCGACACGTACCATTTGGAGAAGCCTTGGGATGTGGTCCCTGATTCTACTTCGATGTTTATAGTCGAAGAGGCTTCCTGGCCTGCGACCTCGTCTGCTTCCCAGTTCAATGCTGCGAACCTGAGCACTTCGGTTGTAACCAAGGTCCAGGTTACCAACTACGCACGGGAAACAGTTCTGATTCAAGCCTTGATCGAGGATTCAGGCTCCGTCATATCGGTGGAGCGGCGAGCACCGTTCCGAATGATCTACCTCACTGGGTCCCAGGGGACTCGGACTATCACCTTTGCGGATAGTCCATACTCGGTGCTAGTGACAGATGGCCTGATCCTCTGTGATACATCAGGTGGGGCAGTCACGGTCCAGTTACCCTCCTATCTGTTCCTCCAAAACGTCCTACTGACTATTCAGAAGGTTACCTCGGATGCCAATGCAGTGATTATCCTACCGGCCACAGGTGAAGCCTTTGAAGATGGGAGTACTACGATGTCCTTGTTGGCTGAAGGCGAATCAACTACAATTAAAGTCCACGGAGTCTAATGCCCACTCCAGCTAGAAGGCTAATACGCATCGGATCTGGTGGAGGTGGTGGAGGTGGCGGTACTGGCATTACTGGGTATTACGTTATTACTCCGGTTGCCGGAGTCGCTACTATTGATCTGGGGATACTAGGGGCTGGGACTTACTGCTCCTCATTCCGCCTAGTCTTGAATGCTACTGCGGTTTCGATACCGGCTCCAATCTGGACTGGGGGAACGATAGCTGCTGGGTTGAAGTTTTGGTTATACCTCTACCAGGATGCTACTGGGGATCGAGCTATTCCAGCTTTTGATCATGCTGCTGCCGGGGACTTCGGGGATGAGGTGGCCTCGCAACAGATCGACGGGACCCCATCGACAATGAGTGTGTATCAGCTTACCTACCATGGGACTCGGTGGCTACTCGATGTCCAATCGGTACCTTCCGGACTGGCGATAACCTAATATGAATCCAATCTTATATCCGAAGGGGATCTGGAGACCCCTGATAAACCATAGCGCTAAGGGGACGCTGGAGCAGCGTAACTTGGCGGTTCTCCATATCACAGCGGGCCGCTCGGCAATATCCGCCATTTGGACATTCGCTGGATCTAAGGCTCCGAACCGTGTATCGGCTCATTTCGTCATCGACCAAGATGGGACGGTGTTCCAGCTAATGGACATCCGAGAGACAGCTTGGCATGCCAGTGCGGTGAATGAGCGGTCTATTGGGATAGAACATGCCGCTATTCCAAGTACATTGATGGCATCTGAGGAGCAGTATAAAGCCTCAGCGGAGTTGGTAGCTTGGCTGTGCGCCAAGATGAAGATCCCGTGTGATAGGGCTCATGTAGTCGGCCATAATGAAGCATCCCCGAAAGATGGGCATACCTTATGCCCCGAAGGTGCATTGAGTACGGATCGGGTAGTTTCCATGGCTAGTCAGATTCAAGGCTTGAAGGGATAAAATGAGAAACCTTGTTTTTCTTATACTTACGGCTGTTGGGTGTTTCGGGCAATCGACCAATACGAATCTATTGACGATCATCCCCAAGACAGATTTGTCGGCAACGGGAGAAATCAGATGGCGGGATGAGCAGCCTGCGGGGTCGAACCATTACATCGGATTCAAATCCCCCACGTCCGTTTCGGCCAACACAGTCTGGGAACTCCCATCGGCAGATGCTGTTGGGTGTATGCAGTCCGATGGTGCCCTGCATCTGACTATTACGGCCTGTGGGTCGGCATCGGTAATCAATGGCTTCTTCGTCACTAATAAGACTGCGGTGGCCCCTCCTGTTACTACCCAGGGCCTTCAAGTCTGGTATAACCCAGTAGACTTTACGACCCATTTCCTGAGCTATGACAATGCCAATGCCCCAAGTCCTATATTCCTGGGGTCGAGCGGGATCTTTTTGCAAGGGACTCCGAATATCAGTGCCGCTGGAACTACCGGCCCATTTGACTTAACTGGGGCTGCTACAGGAGATGGGAGTATACGTCTATACCCAGGGAACGTTGCTGGGAGTTCCTCCTTGTTCTTCCAGGCAGCAAGGGGGGATCAGCCAGGGGCGCAACTTAAGAATGTTATATGTTCTGGGAGTACAAATGGGTGCACCTCGGGGGTGACTACGGCGGATGCGCTGGATATCTTGGACTCCAGTGGTGCCGTAGTATTCAAAGTTATAGGTTCCGGAGATGCAGCGGCTCCTAATACTGTAGGCACTTGGGATATAGCTCCGATTGGTACCACAGAAACTAAGAGTCTAGGAAACAGTACACACCGATGGTTAAAGCTTTGGGTCAAGGATTTTGATATTACTGGCACTGGGAATGCCCCATGGGTCTTGAAGTCTGGGGATACCATGTCTGGTAACCTTCTAGCTAATGCCCCAGGTACCCTGAGTCTTGGCAGTAAGCCTACGCCTTGGGGGTCGGTGTATGCCATGGCAAACGCTTCTAGTCGGAAATTGGAGATATACGCCAATACAGCTACCGATCTGACGGGAGGATTTTTCAGCTTACAGGCCCCGTTCGATGACTTGGTAGCTAAGCAGCTAGCCTTCTATGATGATACCAACGTAGCTTTCCTGAAGCTTTGGAGATTAAACGGAGGCGTAGCGGATAAGCGGGCGGAATTCGAGGGTGATTGGAACCCCTCGGCTGATAATACTTACAGCCTAGGTTCATCCGGTGGTGCAGCCTCATGGAAAGATCTGTACTGGAAGGGAATCCTAAAGCAGGGCTCTACCGTCCGTGTGGATGCTGGTGGCAACGCAGTGTTCCAGTCGGTGACGTGTACTGGGTCCCCATGTGGAGGGGCCGGTGTGATCAATGGATACTTTGTCCAGAATAACACCGCTGTGACTCCGACTCCTACAGCAACTGGCGTCCAGATGTCGTTCGACCCTGTGACTACCAATATGGGTAGTATCAAGGTCTACGACGGGGCCAATACTCTGTCAGCTTTGGAGATTGCATCCTCGATTATAAAACTTACTGGGACTCCGATTATCAGTGCAGTAGGAGCGGCTTCCCCACCTCTTACACTGAATGGGGCTACGTCTGGGAATGGGAATATCCTGATCAATCCTGGGAATATATCCCCTAATGCCAGTCTGATTATCCAGACGGCCAGAGGTGATATCCCAGGTGCGATTATCAAGAACGTCATCTGCTCCGGTAGCTCGAATGGATGTACCTCAGGTGTAACTACTGCCGATGCATTTGAGATCCAGGATGCGGGTGGCGCAGTCGTATTCAAGGTTATCGGATCGGCTGATGCAGGTGCCGCTAACACGGTTGGTACATACGATATAGCTCCGTTGGGGGCAACCGAGACGAGGAGCCTTGGTAACTCTACGCATCGGTGGCTGAAGATTTGGGTTAAGGATTTCGACATTACTGGAACTGGCAATGCACCTTGGGTGCTCAAGACCGGAGATACGATGTCCGGGAACCTACTGGCGAATGCCCCTGGGACTCTGAGTCTCGGTAGCAAGCCAACTCCGTGGGGTTCTCTGTACGGAATGTCCAATGTGTCGAGTAAGAAACTTGAAGTATATGCCAATACTGCTACGGATCTAACTGGTGGATTCTTTAGCCTTCAGGCACCCTTTGATGATTTAGTAGCCAAGCAGTTGGCATTCTATGACGATACGAATACTCCATTCCTGAAGCTGTGGAGACTGAATGGTGGAGTATCTGACAAGCGTGCAGAGTTCGACGGAGACTGGAATCCCGCGATAACCAACACATACAACTTAGGGTCTAGTGGATTGGGTGCCAACTGGCATAACTTCTACTTCAATGGAAGCCTTATCCAGTCCGGTACGACAAGGCTGAATGCCAGTGGGGATGCGACTCTGCATTCCCTGACATGTACGGCCAGTCCGTGCGGCTCAGGGGATGTGAGTAATGGATTCTTCGTCCAGAATAACACCGTGGTATCCCCGATCCCGACTGCCCCTGGAATCCAAATGTCGTTTGATACCAGTGGGGCTACCAAGGGAGTCATTAGGGCCTATAACTTCTCGAATGTCCAGACGGCAATAGAGATCGCCTCCAGTTCGATTAACTTAGTCGGAACCCCGATTATAAACGCCAGTGGATCGGCCAGCCCGCCACTTACCTTGAATGGTTCCAACAGTACGAACGGGAATATTATGCTGAATCCCGGAGCCGTTGGAGGTAACGCTTCAGTCGTAGTTCAGACGGCGATAAACAGCCAGCCGGGGCTGATCGTGTATAACCCAACTGGCAGTAGTATCGGAGTCAACGTTATGGAGGTGCGGCTTAACGCTTCCTCCACGGCTGTATGGAAGATTATCAACTCTACGGATAGTGGTTGCCCGAACTGCATGGTTAGCTACTCCCATAACCCACATGATACGAGTGGATCTGACTCGCTGGGGGATTCGGCACATCGATGGATTATGTTCGCCAATACATTGAATGTTAATGGGGTTAGTACCTTCAATGGCAACCTGACGGCGGTTACTGGTGGGACTCTGGGTCTCGGCAGTGCGGCTACTCCATTCGGTTCCGTGTGGGCTCAGTCCAATGTGTCGAGCCTAAAGTATCAGATTTACGACTCCGGGGCATCTAACTTAACTGGATCTAGCTTCTGGGCAATAACTTCCCAGGATGGTCCGGTTAATAAGACGTTGCATTTTACGGATGATGCCGGTGCTGATGTCTTATCCCTGTGGCGGCTGAGCGGCGGATCGGCCTTGAACGAAGCTAGGTTCGATACCGATGTACTGCCATTGACGGACGCAGTAAGGGATTTGGGATCGGCTACTAAGCGATGGAGAAACCTTTGGGCCTCTGGTTCCCTGATCGTCGGCACCTTGGCATGTACTGGAACCCCATGTGGTGCGAGTTCGAATGTCACCAATGGATTTTTTGTCCAGAACAACACCAATGTAGGGTCCTCTACGGCTGTAGGCTTCCAGGTATCGTTCAACACGGGAACCAATACTACGCTGCTGAAATCCTACGATGGGGCTAATACGATATCCCCTATAGCGATTACCTCTTCGGTGATCCAGCTTGCTGGGACTCCGACTATTACAGCTACTGGGCAGGGGCCATTGCAGCTTAATGGATCTACGGCTGGTGGTTCTCCTAATGGCAATATCCTACTCACGCCTGGGGCAGTTGCTGGGAATGCCAGTGTCCGAGCGATTCAAGCCTTGAATTCCCAACCGGCATTGAAGGTGATCGGTATAGGTGGGTCTACAGCATCTACGTTGTTCGAAGTCGATGATTCCAGTAACGTTGCTCGGTTCTGGGTCGAGGCTCCTGGGAACTCCACCACATCAACTACCTGTCCGAATTGTGTTCATACGGCTAGTATCTATCCGGCTCAGGACGTCATATACGACTTAGGTGTAGACTCCCTTAAGTTCCATAACATGAAGGCCTATGCGGCTCAGGTCGGCCTGATTCCATCCGATATCCCCGCTGGTACTACGTTACAGGCTGTGCAGAATGGTATCAACATCTTCACCATTGATTCCTTCTCTTCCGGTGGTGGATTACCTAGCTTCGTAGGTCGGAGTGCCAACGGAGCATTGGCAACTTGTGTATCTAGCCCTGGCTCCTGTAACACTGGGTCCGGCCAAGTCCTATTCAGCCTTAGTGGCCGAGGTTGGGATAACGGATTTACTATCACAGGGTCGGCGGCTATCTCGTTCTTATCCAATCAGGCTTTTGGTGGTGGACAGGAAGGTGCCGATATCTTCTTCGAGACTACTGCTATTGGAGCTAGTGCGGCTGGTGGCAGACTTAAGAGGATTCAGATTACATCGACTGGACTGAATCCCTTCTTGGATAATACGTACACCTTAGGAGATGGTTCCCACCGTTGGCAGAATGGTAACTTCGCGAATATCACTATCGGGGCCTGTTCGGGTGGTGGGTGTGGCATTAGTCCTAGTGCCAATATCACGTTCACCGGGTCGGATACATTCACGGTTACTACTCAGTTCCAGAATGGGTTGAATATCCAAGGTCCAGGAGCGTTGCTACTTATGGGTGGATCTCAGGTACTGGATCAATCCAGGAATGCTTCGTTTAATAACTTGAATCTCAGTGGTGGCGTGACAAGCAATATCTTCCCTGTGACTGATGGGGCGGTATCGTTGGGGGATAGTACGCATAGGTACTTATCTATATTTGGTACGTTGGCATTCCATAGTTCTCTGATTATGGCGGCAGGAGGTACTGTATCACTGTCTTCGACTACTACAGTCACCGCTCCGAATGGCAGTAATGGGCTCAATGGAACTACGACATGCCCTGCTGGTCAGCATGTAAATACGATAACCATCTCGGGTGGGTTGATTACCTCACTCGCGTGCAACTAATATTATTGGAGAATAAGTTAAATGACGCAGTTAGAGCAGGCATTCGCGTTAGCAGCTACGAGCGTTGAGGATTCCATCCGAGCCGTTCAAGCCTTGATTCCGGCGTATCAGGTACCAGTGCCGGTGCCTGTACCTCAGCCATCCGGGGGCAATGGCTACCCTTCGATGACTATCGACCCCAGGACCTACGGGGCGAAGGGGGATGGCTCCGTAGACGACACCGGGGCTATCCAGAAGGCATTGGACAATGCCAGTATGGGGATTACCGGCCCATCCATGGTACTTCTTGCGAGGGGAGACTACCTCTGCAATGGACCTACCCTGAAGTTCAACAATGATGGGATTATCCTCCAGGGATTCGGTATGGATGGGCAAGGTCCATATGACCCCAATGCATCTCGGCTGATTGCCGGTCCGAACCACGTCAACGGACCGATGATCCTGATCGACGCCAATGATGGGGGAAAGCAGTGGTATCGGGGTACGTGCCTGAGGGGTATTTCCCTAGATGTAACTAGATGCCCGTACTTCACCAAAGGTCAGGACCCGGCTAAGGGTGACCCTACGCCTCCTCCAGTGCTTAAACTCCGAGGCTTATCTAACTGCCCCGAGTTCCGAGATATTCTGGTTTGGGGCCATACAGGTTCGGCAATAGATATCGGATGTAACACCGTAGCCGGTGCGGTATCTGAGAATCTGAGATTCCTGAACTTCTGGGCATACGGTGGACATACAGCCGATGGTGGAATAGGTAAGGAGGTCCCTAAGGCTCCAGGGATACTCAACACAGGTGCGGATAATATTCAGTTCTACGGTGGCTTAATGGCATATGACAATGCCAACGGGACTCTGCCTGTGACTAACTCCCCAGCAGATATAGCGGCTATACAGGTAATGCCTGGAGCTATCGGTGGAGGTTACGGTGGGATCAATGTAACCAACAATGGGTTCATAGTTGAAGGTATGGCTATAACCAATTATGTGGTTAGTTGCCGAGTGAGTCCATTGTTGTTTAACGGTACTTGGTATGGGTCGCAGCATATCAAGTTCACCAATATGGTTATTGAGAACTTCAATCGGGCCTTTGTGGTGAACGAGGAAGCCGAGTCGAATAATCTTGGCTACTGGAGATCTCAGGTGTTCGTCTCCAAATGTATTATCGGTGGTGGCAATGCATGGTATGGTCCGAACCCCCATCAGTTTCTCGGCGACCATATGAATGGTGGAATCATTGATCTGGATTTCCTCGGCTTCCCTGGTGATCTGTCATTGGGTCCGGAAACCAATGGCGTCAGGTACTCCATTGGTTCTAACCCAAATGGCCCAGGAGTCTTCTACGATGCCAAGGACCAGGGGACTAACTCTGGTCAGTTCTGCCGTAACGGCGTCCCAGGTTCGGTGCTGAATGGTTCCCTCGCTGTTATGGGTAATACCCCTGCCAGTCAGGCGGTTCGGGGAACCGGCAACACAGGCATACAGTCCTGGGGTGATACGGCTCAGCTTTGGGGATCATCCAGGACCCTAGGTAGTAGTTCCCAATCGGACCCTGGGAACTTCGGGGAGATGGTAATGTATCAAGATCCGGCTGATGGGAAGTTCTACATCGCCGGATGTATCAAGGGTGGGAATCCAGGTTCGGCAGTATGGCATAGAGCCCTATTGCAGCCCTGGGGAACCAAATCGTAGTACAGTCAAGTGGAAAGGAAAAAGCATGTCTCACGGAAAAGTCTTGAAGTTGGAATCGATGCTGTTGTTGGTTATGTCTGGGGTAGCCTTGGCCCAACAGATAGGAGACCCAGCGGATAAGCCGCTGCCTGAACTGTATAGCCTTAAGGTAGACATCCAGGAGAAGGAAAAGGCCGCACGGGAGGCCAAGATCCAGGAGCTTCGGAAGTACATCCTGGCGGATATCGAGCAGGCAGAACAGGGGATCGTAGCCGAGGCTTGTAAGGCAGTATTGGCCGTAGAGCCTAAGGACTGTAACGTCTACCAGGACCAAAAGACGGGGAAGCTGATGATTGGGTATCGTCCTGGGTATAAGCCTGCCCAGGCTGCTCCGGCTCCTAGTCCTAAACCCCAGACCCCATCGCAGAAGTAGAAGTTCAAGCCTTGAATCAAGGAGGAAGTGTATATGAATCGTCTGATAGTAGCCATTCTCTGCTTCTCAGGTATGGCAAGCGCTCAATTCGGGGGGTATACATTTCCTCCTTCGGCTGGTGGCGTCGGGGTAGGTGCTGCGAACGTTACCGCTACGGCTGCTGGTCCGATTACTAGTCTGGCAATCGATATCAGTACGCTAAAGATTACATCACCGAATACTGCGGTGGTGCAGTGCTGGTCGGGGACATCTACGAGGTCTCCGATCACGATAACTAGCTTTACGACGACTGGGACTAACCCAATCAGCACCATTACTCCGACGTTCAGCAGTTCTAGTAACGTCACATGTGTGGTGAATTCAAATGGTGGCTCAGGGGCTACCGGCCTGACTGGCCCTACCGGTCCGACAGGTTCGACGGGGCCGACTGGTGGGACAGGGCCGACCGGGGCGACGGGGCCGACCGGATCTACAGGGGCTACTGGAGGAACAGGACCGACCGGTCTAACTGGTCCTACCGGACCCACCGGCTCAACTGGATCTACTGGAGCCACAGGTGTTACAGGAGCCACGGGAGCAACAGGTACAAATGGAGCTATTAGTCAGATTCAGAATGGTGGATCGAACCTTCCTGTTAGGCCAACTATTAACTTCTCCTCCGGGTGTACCGACGATAGTGGCAACAATCGGACTAACTGTTCAGGTGGAGGAGCAAGTCCGGGTGGTACGACCGATACTATCCAGACGAATAATGGAAGTGGTGGGCTAGGAGGTCCTGCGAACCTAACAAATGACGGGACAACGTTTCATCAGGCTAACACTACTGGCAATGCATCTTTCACTTCAGATACTACAGCGACCGGTATAAAACGAACTCAAGTTGAGCCTACCGCTTGTTCCACAGGAGGATTCGGGAACCTTCAATCGGGCACCTGTGAATTGTTTTACCTGGGAGGTTTGTTCAATCCAGCGAACTATGGAAACCTCGCTGGTAAAACCATGCAAGCTACCTTCTACAATGGCCGCAACTCCCCGGACAACTCAGACAAGAAGTCGATCTCGGGCCTCAACCTATATTGGAATTTTCCGGCTGGCGGCCAGAAGTTCGGAATTGCGAACAACGTATCTTGTGCGGGTTCAGGAGACTGCTTTACCCAATCAAATGGTGTCTACTATTCTGGGTACTCCACCGCTCCAGGTGATGAGGGTGTGAGCGGAAACAGTAATCAGATCATCCAGACATCTGATTTGATCCAGCCAATCATTACTACCAAAACAGTCTCGTCTTGCGCGGCTACAAGTCTCAATCAGGCTGTAACAAAGAATGCGGATGCCGGTACTCCACCGCAGACAGTAGCTGTATTGCCTAGCGCCACTGGATGCGCTGCTGGTGATTGGATTACTATCGGGTATGGTGCGATCGGGTCACCTGCCGCATACAATGAAGAAATCGTGCAGCTTACAGGTGCTGGTTCAGGCACGATTACAGCGGTATTCCAGAGTGACCACGCGAGCGGGGCACCGGTTGGCCCGGCAACAGTCCTTGCTTACGCGAGCATGGTAGCGGGTGGAGCCAATGGTCCGGCTACCGACAAGGTGTGGGTTGACATCGATGCGGCGGCGTCTACAGTCACCGGGACCATCACCGGTATTTCTGGAGGCACCGTTACGGGGTCCGGGACCTCGTGGTCAAACACCATGGTAGGAGGTACCGCGAACAGCGTCGGCTGCATGAGCTTCCCGGTTGATACGGTTACTGTGGCTCCATTCTATAACTCGACCAGACGATTGGTGTCCTGGTATCCAATCCAGTCGGTTACTGATGGTACTCATCTTGTGCTGCAAGGGTACACAGGAGTAGCAGCAGCAGGAAACAAGTTCGTGATAAAACCCTGTGCTGTCCAGCATGAGACTGCACTTAGTTATGGAACTACCAGTGAAACTGTTACGGGCGTCGTGTTGGCATACAACACGTTTGCCTGGACAGTGGGCCACCAGATAGAAGCGACCATCAGTCCATTCTCTTCGGTCAACCATGGTGAGCTAGTTGCTATGTGGCAGACGGGTCCGGGAAGTAATCTGGGTTCTCAATACGTAGGTGTGAATATCGGATATCAGCCTGTTCAGGGGTTCTTACAAACCGAACAATCGGGATTGGACGGAGCGCTGTGGCATCCAATTTATACGAGCGGAATTACTGCGACTGGAAGCACCGGCCAGACCTGCTTGTTAGACTCTTTCAATGGAGGTGGTACCGGTGCTTCGGCTTTCATAGAACTGACTGGGACTAACACCATTGCTTCAGGTCAGGTGATCTACGTTACGCAGCCGGGGGCACACTATGGGGCCATTACATCGGCTACGGCCTCCAGTGGCACTGCGACTTGCTCTGGTACCGCTACCCTCACCTCAACACCTAGCTACTCCTATAAATACGGTTGGCAACAGGCAGCGTGGACAGGATCTGGAGTGATTGCAGCTAGTGGTAAGGATCAAACCGGCACATTGATCGGGGCCACGACCTATGTTGGAGATCCCAAGGCCATTACCTGGAGCGGAGCCGGTGGTAGTGGGTTCCTCGCCCCCAGTGGATCAACCCTCGGCCAGCTTGATATGGGGTCGTCGGCATCCAAGATCCATTGGACTGATGACCCGTCCCATCCGTCCTTCGGGGCGCTCTGGGATTTCAGCGCTCCAATTGCGGCGTTTAACAACGTTACCCTTACTATTCCGAACTCCTCTGGAGTGCTCTGTCTGGATTCCACGGGATGTAGCTTCCCCGGAATCCTAACTCGCAGCATCCCGAATAACGTAAACGATACTATTGAGATTGGGAATTACGGGCCGGACTTTAATAGTCAGTTTTCGTGTTATCAGGTGTCGGCAGGTTACGAGCAGCAGGCCAAAATGTGGGAATTCTGTAGCCACTTCGCCTATACAGGTACTTCCTGGAATTATGTGGTGCCTGTGTCGTACACGCCTTCCAATTCGGGGGATGACTTTGCCTTGGACGTGTTGTCCTCATCGTCCACTGGACGGACCTATTTAAGGCTTAGGAGAACGTTGTCTGGAGGTGCTTATGCCCTCTCCGTTAGGGTCTCGCTTAATCAAACGGTGGGAAAATCCAGCGATGTGTTTACGGCTACGTCAGCCACCGCGACCGGGGTAACTCCGCCAACTGCGTCATTTCCCACGGCAGTAATAACCCAAAGCGACAACAAGCTTGGAATAGTTAACGCGACAAACTTTGTCGCTTCGATAGACCCGACCAACCTAACCGCCAATCGAACGTTCACGTTGCCGAACGCGCCAGGGACCTTCGCCCTAACCACTAACACTGCACGTAACTATGGAGGGGCGTTTGGGACACCGGGCGGGGCCACTCTCTCGACCGGCCTAATCTCTTATACTCAACCGATTGCTGCCGCTTGCACAATCACCGGGTTCGATATAGAAGTGGACACGGGCACGGCAACGGTCAAGTTCTGGAAGGTGGCTGCTGGTACGGCACTGCCAGATGTCGGTAATTCAATCAGTACGTCTGGAGTAGCGATCTCGACTGGGACGGTCCTGCATTCCACCACCACTTCTGACTTTACAACATTGGCGGTAGCGGCAAACGACGTAATTGCCATGACCAATACCGCCACATCCGGGGCGGGCTTTATCCAGGCTACAGTGAGGTGTCAGTGATGCGATATCAATCTACATTACCAGTTATATTGAGCGTGTTGGCGGCAGTGTGTGGGACTCCATATAGGATGCAGGCTGCACTCCCGTCAGGGCTCCAAATCGACGTAAGGACTGGTGGGTCGGCCAATAACGGGGGAGGGTTCAACACCTCCGGATCTTCCTGTGGCACCGACTTCTCCCAACAGAATAGCGCTCAGATTGCCTATACGGATTTAGTGATCGGCGGCACCACCACTCAGTACACCAGCGCCGCGAACCCAGTGGACGGGACGGTGACATGCAACACTATCCAGATCATTTCCGGATCGGGGTGTACGGCTGGGTTTTACAACATATCGTCGCGTTCCGGCACCACCGCGACTGTTGATCGGTCCATGGGAACGGCAGCTAGTACCTGTGTAGCGAATTTGGGAGGGGCACTAACGTTAGTCAAAGCAGTGACGATGTATGCGGATCAGAACGTGATCCACTTGCAAACTGGCACGTATACTCTAACGTCTGCTCTGGGGCTTCCATCATCAACAGCAGTTAGTATTATCGGATATGGGAGTACTCACGGAGATCACGGAACTAAGCCATTAGTGACTACCGCGACAAACTCTACCCAACTGTTCACCGGGACCACTGGGACGGTAGTAAGGTTCGTTAATATAAGTCTTTCCAATACTGCTACTACGCGAGGAGATGCGTTCCGGGCAGTCGGGAATTTTCCCTCGGTCTTCTTCATAGACTGCCTTCTCGACGGGTTTGAC
>Ga0105250_10000138_pt1 | contig 63230 bp, 62 predicted proteins | sample KBSS54metaG_FD_80425 | JGI IMG/M metagenome (GOLD analysis project Ga0105250, IMG submission 80425) | Switchgrass rhizosphere microbial communities from Kellogg Biological Station, Michigan, USA - KBS S5-4 metaG | ecosystem: Host-associated > Plants > Roots > Rhizosphere > Soil | place...
TGCTGGCTTCAAAGGCATCCTCAACGGTGACTACGACCACCTGCCAGAACAAGCGTTCTACATGGTCGGCGGCATCGAAGAAGCGATCGAGAAAGCCAAGAAACTGTAATCCCGGCGCCCGGCGACGGGCGCTAATCAGGTTGAGGCAAGCAGATGGCTATGACAGTCCATTGCGATATCGTCAGCGCGGAAGGGGAAATCTTCTCCGGCCTGGTCGAGATGGTGATTGCACACGGTGAACTGGGTGACCTGGGCGTTGCCCTGGGCCACGCACCGTTGCTCACTAATCTGAAGCCAGGTCCGATCCGCTTGATCAAGCAGGGTGGGGAAGAGGAGGTGTTCTACATCTCCGGTGGTTTCCTCGAGGTTCAGCCGAACATGGTCAAGGTTCTTGCCGACACCGTGCAGCGTGCTGCCGACCTGGACGAAGCCTCCGCTCAGGAAGCCGTCAAGGCTGCTGAGAAGGCCCTGAACGAGCAAGGCGCCGACTTCGACTACGGCGCTGCTGCCGCACGTCTGGCCGAGGCCGCAGCCCAGCTGCGCACCGTTCAGCAGATCCGCAAGAAGTTCGGCAAATAAGCCGCAGCCTCTGTGCGATTGAGTAAAAGGGTAGCCTCGGCTACCCTTTTTCTTTTTCCGCTTTTCATTCTTCGGTCGCAGTTGCCGACCGCTTCGGATTGGTAGCCAGTCAATGTCCCTCGATATCGTCATTCTTGCTGCAGGCCAGGGCACGCGCATGCGCTCGGCCATCCCCAAAGTACTCCACCCGGTGGCGGGCAATTCCATGCTCGGCCACGTTATCCACAGCGCCCGGCAACTCGCCCCCGAAGGGATTCACGTGGTGATCGGCCACGGTGCCGACCTGGTGCGTGAACACCTTGCCGCGCCGGACCTCAATTTCGTCCTGCAGGACCAGCAACTCGGCACCGGCCATGCCGTCGCCCAGGCACTGCCTGCACTGACTGCTGAAACCGTACTGATCCTCTATGGCGATGTGCCGCTGATCGAAGTCGACACCCTCAAGCGTCTGCTCGCCCTGGTGACCCCAGCGCAATTGGGCCTGCTGACCGTCAACCTGGCCGACCCCACCGGCTACGGCCGCATCGTGCGAGATGGCGCCGGCCTGGTCAGCGCCATCGTCGAGCACAAGGACGCCAGCGAGGCACAACGCGCCATCAAGGAAGGCAACACCGGCATTCTTGCCGTACCCGGCAAGCGCTTGGCCGAATGGTTGGGGCGGCTGTCCAACCACAACGCCCAGGGCGAGTACTACCTGACGGATGTGATCGCCATGGCGGGCAGCGACGGCCTGGTGGTGGCCACCGAGCAGCCCCACGATGCCATGGAAGTGCAGGGTGCCAACGACCGTCGGCAACTGGCCGAGCTGGAGCGCCACTATCAACTTCGCGAAGGCCGCCGCCTGATGGCCCAGGGTGTCACCCTGCGCGACCCGGCACGCTTCGACGTGCGCGGTGAGGTCACGGTCGGCCGTGACGTGCTGATCGACGTCAACGTGATCCTGGAAGGCAAGGTAGTGATCGAGGACGACGTGGTCATCGGCCCGAACTGTTACATCAAGGACAGTACCTTGCGCAAAGGTGTGGTGCTGAAGGCCAACACCCACCTGGACGGCGCGGTGATGGGCGAGGGCAGCGATGCGGGTCCGTTCGCGCGCTTGCGCCCGGGTACTGTGATGGAAGCGCGTGCCCATGTGGGTAACTTCGTGGAACTGAAAAATACCCACATGCATGAAGACGCCAAGGCTGGCCACCTGGCCTATCTGGGCGACGCCGACATTGGCGCACGCACAAACATCGGCGCCGGCACCATCACCTGCAACTACGATGGCGCCAACAAGTGGCGCACGGTGATGGGTGAGGACGTATTCATCGGCTCCAACAACTCGTTGGTGGCGCCTGTGGATATCCAGGCCGGGGCCACGACGGCCGCGGGCTCGACCATTACTCAGGAAGTGCCCGCAGGCCAACTGGCTGTGGGCCGTGCCCGCCAGCGCAACATCGACGGCTGGAAGCGCCCTGAGAAAATCAAGAAGTCTTGAGGTATCCAACCACTTCGTAGCCGCTGCCGTCAGGCTACGGCTACGAGCTTGTGGATAAGTTGATGAAAACGCCTGCCGTCACCTGAATCACAGTTCACTTGACGAAAACCCGCCGATAGGTTTTGATTGCTTCCGTTATCTTTCGGATCGAAACTTAAAAGCCACCATGTCGAAACGCAACACTCCCCAGCGCCGTCACAACATCCTTGCCCTGCTCAATGAACAGGGCGAAGTGAGTGTCGACGCGCTGGCACGTCGCTTCGAAACTTCCGAAGTCACCATTCGCAAGGATTTGGCTGCCTTGGAAAGCAACGGGCTGCTGTTGCGTCGCTATGGCGGCGCGATCCCGGTGCCTCAGGAAATGATCGCCGAGCAGGCGCAAAGTGTTTCTATCCACAAGCAGGCCATTGCGCGCGCGGCCGTGGGTAAGATTCGCGAGCACGCCCGCATCATCATCGACAGCGGTAGCACCACCGCCGCCATGATCCCCGAACTGGCTCATCAGCCTGGGCTGGTGGTAATGACCAATTCGCTGCATGTGGCCAACGCCCTCAGTGAGTTGGAGCATGAGCCCGTACTGTTGATGACCGGCGGCACCTGGGACCCGCATTCCGAGTCCTTTCAGGGCCAGGTCGCCGAACAAGTGCTGCGTTCGTACGACTTCGATCAGCTGTTCATCGGTGCCGATGGCATCGACCTGGCGCGAGGCACCACCACCTTCAACGAGCTGCTGGGCTTGAGCCGTGTCATGGCCGAGGTTGCCCGCGAAGTGATCGTGATGGTCGAGTCCGACAAGGTAGGCCGCAAGATTCCCAACCTGGAACTGCCCTGGAGCAGTGTCCACACCCTCATTACCGATGATCGCTTGCCGCAGACGGCACGCGACCAGATTCAGGCCCGCGGTATCACCCTCATCTGCGCCGCCGCCAGCTAGGAGAACAACCCATGTGTGGAATCGTAGGCGCCATCGCCGAACGTAACATCACCGCCATCCTGCTCGAAGGCCTCAAGCGCCTGGAGTACCGTGGTTATGACAGCGCCGGCGTGGCCGTGTACACCAACACCGGTGGTGTGCAACGCCGCCGTCGCGTGGGCAAGGTGAGCGAGTTGGAAGCGGCCCTGGCGAGCGACCCGCTGGTGGGCCAGCTGGGCATCGCTCACACCCGTTGGGCCACCCACGGTGCGCCAACCGAGCGCAACGCGCACCCTCACTTCTCCAGCGACACCGTGGCCGTGGTACACAACGGCATCATCGAAAACCATGAAGTGCTGCGTGACCGTCTGAAAGGCATGGGTTACACCTTCAGTTCCGATACGGACACCGAAGTCATCGCGCATTTGCTGCACCACCATCTCAAGGCGCTGCCTGACCTGGTCGATGCGCTCAAGGCAACCGTCAAGGAACTGCACGGCGCCTATGGCCTGGCCGCTATCCACCAGGCGCAACCTGACCGCCTGGTAGCCGCGCGCAGTGGCAGCCCGCTGGTGATCGGCCTGGGCCTGGGCGAGAACTTCCTGGCTTCCGACCAGTTGGCCCTGCGCCAGGTCACTGACCGCTTCATGTACCTCGAAGAAGGCGACATCGCGGAAATCACCCGCGAAAAAGTCCGCATCTGGAACAGCGAAGGTCAACCGGTACAGCGTGAGAACGTGCAGTACCACGAAGGCGCCGAAGCCGCCGACAAGGGCGAATTCCGCCACTTCATGCTCAAGGAAATCCACGAGCAGCCACGTGTGGTGCAACGCACCCTGGAAGGCCGCCTGGGCCAGGCGCAAGTGCTGGTACAAGCGTTCGGCCCACAGGCGGCCGAGTTGTTTGCCAAGGTACGCAACGTGCAAATCGTCGCCTGCGGTACCAGCTACCACGCCGGCATGGTTGCCCGTTACTGGCTCGAAGGCCTGGCAGGCATTCCATGCCAGGTGGAAGTGGCCAGCGAGTTCCGTTACCGCCGTGTGGTGGTGCAGCCCGATACGCTGTTCGTGTCCATCTCCCAGTCCGGCGAAACCGCCGATACCCTGGCAGCCCTGCGTAATGCCAAGGAGCTGGGTTTCCTCGGCAGCCTGGCCATCTGCAACGTCGGCATCAGCTCGCTGGTACGTGAGTCGGACCTGACCCTGCTGACCCAGGCTGGCCCGGAAATCGGCGTGGCCTCCACCAAGGCGTTCACCACGCAACTGGTGGCCCTGATGCTGCTAACCTTGTCCCTGGGCCAGGTGAAAGGCACCCTTGAAGCCGGCGTCGAAGCCGAACTGGTGGAAGAACTTCGCCGCCTGCCAACTCGCCTGGGCGAGGCCCTGGCGATGGATAGCACGGTCGAGAACGTCGCCCAATTGTTCGCCGAGAAGCACCACACCCTGTTCCTGGGCCGTGGCGCACAGTTCCCGGTGGCGATGGAAGGGGCACTTAAGCTCAAGGAAATCTCCTACATCCACGCCGAAGCCTACCCGGCTGGCGAGCTCAAGCACGGCCCGCTGGCGCTGGTGGACAAAGACATGCCGATCGTCACAGTGGCACCCAACAACGAACTGTTGGAAAAGCTCAAGTCCAACCTGCAGGAAGTGCGTGCCCGTGGCGGCGAGCTGATCGTCTTCGCCGACGCCCAGGCCGAGTTCCGCGACGGCCCGGGTACCCATGTGGTGGCGATGCCGCACATCGTCGATGCGTTGGCACCGATCCTGTACACCATTCCGTTGCAACTGCTGTCGTACTACGTGGCGGTGCTCAAGGGGACGGATGTGGATCAGCCGCGTAACCTGGCAAAGTCGGTGACGGTGGAGTAAGCGGGGCTTTACCGGGCTGGCCGGATTTAGCGAATTAAAACTGTCGCTGGGGAATTAAAACTGTCGGAAGCGGCTGGGAAACCGCTTTCGGCTTGCCCTCCGCTTAGCCATTTCTGTCTCCGGTCAGCGCCATTGGCGGCATCTGAGGGAATGTTCAAAGATGCTGCAGCGTATCCAACCCGGCGAATCCTTGCGCTCGTCTCCCCACATCTGTTGTTGGCTAAGCCAGTACTCAGCTGAGCCGCTATCGGTTGATCAACGAAGCGGGCTGTCTTGAGAAATGTGCAGGTAAGTGCCCGTGATTTGGGCCTGAGACGGCCTGAGCGCCCTGACAATCCGTATGTCGTCAGGGTACACACTGTTGATATCAGTATGCGATTATCCGTCTCCACGCTATCTACTCTAGGGATTGAAAATGGCTCAACCTGATTTCCGGCTTCGCCCATCAGCAAACAATGACCGCAATGGTCATTTCGATGACGTTGGCGCGATCAGCAAGACCATTACCCCTGAAATCGTGATCGCATTGTGCGGGCCCATGGGTACGCCCCTTCATGACGTAGCTAAGACGTTCAAGGATCTGCTCAAAGGAACGGACTACAACTATGAAACTGTGAACATCATTCGGCTAAGTGAGGATATTCGTCACCACAAGCAACTCGGAGACGAGAAGTCCATTTGCAAGCTGATCGAGGCCGGCAACGAGCTTCGCGCTGAACATGGCAACGAAATTCTGGCCCGGTTTGCGGTGAGACGGATCACGCTTGAGCGAGAAAAAGCTCAAAAGGCGTTCGAGGAAGCAAAACCTGCTGAGCTGGTGGAAGACGGCGCGGCAACCATACCGAAAGTGACCGTACGTTACTGCCACATCATCGACTCGATCAAACACATCGATGAGCTCAAGCTACTCCGCTCCGTTTACGGCGATATGCTTCAAGTTGTCGGGGTGTATTCGCCTATAGAAATGCGGATCGCCCGTTTGGAGCGCGGAAAAGGGCCGGAAGATCACATCCACGATTTGATTGATCGCGACTCTGGTGAAGAGATCGATCATGGCCAGCGCGTCGAAGACACCTTCCCCCAGGCCGACTTTTTCCTTCGCGTCGACAAGACCACGGATACCCATCGAAAGGGGCGCGTGAAGCGCTTCCTGGATCTCATGTTGGGCACGGTAATCGCAACGCCGACCTTGAATGAGAGGGCAATGTACGCAGCATTCTCTGCAGCTCGTAACTCTGCTTGCCTGTCTCGTCAGGTCGGAGCCTCTATTACCAGCAGTGAAGGCGAAATTCTTGCTACTGGTTGGAATGATGTACCGAAAGCCTTTGGCGGCCTTTACCAGACTGAGACCTACGGCAGTTCTCCTGATGAGGATCGACGCTGCTGGAACCTGGATGGTGGCATGTGCTCGAACGATCAGGAGAAACGGCTAATCTCCAATGCGATTGTGGACCTCCTTATCCAGGAGGGTCTGATCGACGTAGGGAAGCGAGATGCGGTTTACAAAATTATCCGCAAGAAATCACAGCTAAAGAGCCTGATCGAGTTTTCACGTGCGGTTCACGCGGAAATGCATGCGCTTTTGAGCGCCGGTGCGACGGATGGAGGAAAAATTCGCGGCGGCAAGCTCTTCGTCACGACCTACCCCTGCCACTCCTGTGCTCGGCATATTGTGGCAGCTGGGGTACGGGAGGTTTATTTCTTGGAGCCATACCGGAAGAGCCTTGCGACGAAGCTGCACGAGGATGCTATAACTGAAAACGAGAATGAGATGGAGAAGGTGCGAGTGATGCCGTTCGACGGTGTGGCGCCGGCGCGTTTCTTGAAATTTTTTTCGGCCCATCCCAAAGGTCGGAAAAACGCCGACGGCCATATGCACACGCGCGAAGCGCATCCCGTCGCCTCAGTGACGATGGAAGCGATTCCCACACTTGAATCTCTCATCGTACAGAGTCTATCCTCGCGCGGCATTTGAGATCACCCTGGCTGGAAGGCAGCCAATACTGGAGCTTTTATGAAACCCGTCGATGAATCTGGCAACCCTGAACGTGAAGTGCAGATGGCCTTCCCATTCGAAGCGTTCGACGCTGGGGACCAGTCGCATCTGCAAATGCCTTCGCTGATCAAGCCCGCCGCAGCCTACCCTCTGGCCGAAAGCAAGGTTGTCGCATTCCCGCAGCGCGCAATCTCCTCGGCCGACGCTGGGCTGATTGCTAGAGTCCTTCAGAAAACAAGGCACTTCGTCTAAAGCTGGAGTTACCGGTATCACATATCCACTCCAATGCACGGCTTGATTTCAAAGCGCCTGGTGAATCTCACTGGGCGTTTCATTTTGTCCGAGAGAAAAGCCTGATGTGTTCGCCGCCCGCTTACACAGCTCATTGGGGTGGGTCCATTTGTGTGGAAACCGGCACCGCCGACCCTACCTGCCAAGGCGACAGCTTACTGAAGGGATGTTCCACCGTTTCAGTAGGCCAGTACGTGCTAGCAGTTCGGAGGCGGTTGCATAGCCACAATCACCCCCTCACTGAATAAACAAGAACCAGCCAACCGCCCTGTTGGCTCATCCAACAGATTTCCTAGGCGCAGCACCTCTATATTGGCTTCCTTGGTCGCTGTGAAACAGCACGCTCTGAGGCCGGCCACGTTGCTCATAGGCCATGTCTAATGCCTTGATCACCAGGTCAGCATCAGGCTTCGGTGAAAACGCCCAGCCCACCACGCTGCGGGCGAACAGATCGATCACAGCCGCCAAATAGTGCCAGCGACCTTGGGCCCAGCCGTCTCGGTTTTGCGTTTCCTCAAGCAGGGGCTGCAGACCGCGGATTTTGTGCCCCCGATGCGACAGTTTTAATTCTCGCAAATCATTTAGTTTCAGACAATAGATTTTGACACAATGCCAAAGCCCCTGATTTCAGGGGCTTTTTCTTTATATGTCCTTCACCATACTGATAAAAAAACCGCGCTAGGCGCAGTTTTTTTTCATGCAATTTCGTGTTTTCGGGAGCAAGCGCCAACGAAAAGCCACATGTCCAAGACCATCATTCGATGGTCTGGTTTCCATGCAATAGCGCTGTAGTACCGTTGGATGGCTTCTTGTATCCAGGTGCAAAGATGGCGCTCTCCACGCCATACAGAGCCAGCGTATCACTTAGCCATAAACGATAAGCTAGCCCCTTGATACTGTGATCAGGTGAGCAGTCGATATGGTATTGCTGCAGCACGTAGCCGGCCATCGCGGCACGTACACGAAGTCGCATCACTCCATCCTCCATCCCGAAATCTCGGATGACTAACTCTGTGGAATCTTTGTCTGGGTGAGGGACGATAGGAAGATCCAGCATCCGGTTCCACTGATCATCGTACTCCCAGGTCTCTTCAGATCGAGGCTTCTCACCGAGAACCACTTCAGCGCTGCTCATCCGCGTAAATACGAAGTCTGCAAATTTTCCATTCTTGCGATCAAATGCCCGGGCATGCCAACGAAGCCCGTCACAACCGATGGCGAAGGGAACAATCTCTCGAGTTGAAGAGCCTGATTTCGAGGTGTACTCAATTCTTACTACCTGGCCAAGGTGAATCGCACGTGTGACAGGGGCGAGGATTTCAATCTTGGGACGACTCAACAAGGACACGGATTCGTGACGAATCAGTGAACCTTCCCCAGAATCGACGCCATCTCCAAACCCGTGCGAGAGAGTCACTAATACACGCTCGGATGCATGCATTACCTGGGGAGCGAACTGCTCACGGATAACGTAGTGCTTACTAACTGGATCAAGCTCAGTGTTCTCCGGCGCGAGCTCTCGGTAGAGCGCAAAGTCGCGCGTGGCGGCTGCTGAAGCCACCCCAAAGCGTTCCATCAAATCCGAGCGCGATACGACTCCCAAAAAATAGAGACGGAAGTCGATGAAGGCCAAGCGTTCCTGCTGTGCCTTGCTGTAATCGCTAAGGTCAATCATGTTTTCTCCGTTCGGTCGTCAACGGCCGCAACCAATCATTCACGTGTCGAGGATAACACATGATGGGTTGACGTCATCAAAATGATGATGATAGGATTAAGTTATGGGCTGTTCTCATGCTCTCTATGAGCATGCTATCAAATCCCTGACGGAGGTTTGTATGGGCAATTTTTGAGGCCCGGAAAATGGAAAAGCCGACCAAGGTACGAACTTGATCGGCTTTTGGGAAAAGACGTCTGAACAGGCTCCAGATGTCTCTCGCGCTTTAGGAAAAGCTTTTGTGATGGTAGCCGCAATGGGTACTGTTCGCAAGGGAGCGAGTTTGTGTTCGAGCCTATCTCTGGAGAGACGACTATGTCCCAACAAGAGATGTTCGAAAAGCCGGACGAGGAAGGGGTGGTCATCTATCGGATGACTATCCGCACCAAGTCCGGAAAGGTGATACGACGCGCGAACGGCCAACCGTTCCGCATTGTTCTTCGCCCTAAAGCGGCTTAACAGGCCGTCCACTCGAAACCAGGGCATCTATTGATGCCCTGTATCCCTTCCAGAATGGTATTCCCCATGAGCCTAGATTTTTACGATCGTAGTGGCATTCCCATCGCATATACCGACGACGGTGCGCATCTGTTCACGTTCAGCGGACGACCAGTTGGGTACTTTCATGATGACTCCCTCTATTCATATGAGGGACAGCATCTCGGTCGCATTTCCAACGGACTGATTCGTGACAACTGCGGCCAGGTTGTCTTCTTTTCAAGCGAGGCTACAGGTGGCCCCATGAGACCTGTTCGCCGATTGAAGCCGCTTAAAGGCCTCAAGCGGTTAAAGCCTCTTAAACGCCTGCGGCGACTCGCGCCGCTGCGACCGATGCTCAGCAATAATTGGTCGCAGCTTTCCGGGCAACAGTTTTTCTTGTGAGAAAAGCCTCGAGCCTAATGCCCTCCTGTTTGGGGTCGTTAGGCTTGTGTGTTTTGAGGGGATCGTGTCCCAGGAAGTGGTGTAACTCATCATGGCCCAAGAATGCGCTGACAAGGTTGCCGATGCAGCTAGCGAGTGCGATTGGCGCCTCATAAACCAGTAGGAGGTGGACTCTAGTGCATCCAGCGTCCAGGGTTTTGGAAGGAGCTCTGCTTGGGGCGGTAAGGCATTGCCGGACAGCATGTTGCCTGACGTGATAAGTAGCTGTGGCTGCGGCTGTCGCATTTATCGATTTTGTATCCGAGACTCACAGGTATAGGGAAGGTTCTGAGGGCTCAGGGAAAGCCTGAGCTTATGAATGAAGCATTACATAAGTCAGCCATGTGGAAGGTTCGAAGGCCTGGATGAGGTACGTGCGCTGAGATTCATCGACCGAGACTCATATTTTTCGTGTGGGTTCGTCAGCTCGGGAATCAATACCAGTAAATACGGAGTCAGGACCGTTCAAGCCACTCCCGGTGACCTCTCCCCTGATCGGAGAACGGTCCATGTACACCATGATTCTATTCCTAGGTCTAACCCCGGCCGATAGCTCAACCCACGTCTGGTTGATGACCATCGGTGCCTTTGCCTACTTCATCGAACATCGACGATTCAGAGACCGGCGGCTGACCAGCCGTCGGGGCTGTTAAACCTCTAGCGCATCAGTTCGAGCCTGGTGAGGACTGGGGCCTGATGCCTGAGTAACCACGTCACAAGAGGCAAGGGGCAATCAACAGGAATTGCCCCAGGGGAAGGTTAGATGTGTGTCACGGTTACAGTGATAAATGCGTCATGCCCGTCTTTTGACGGTTTAGTATCCTTGAAGCGAACAGGTTCTCCAAGTTCGACAGTTTGCGTCCCGGTGAGATTCCGGACCCAGAATTCTGCATTCTGGACTCCGGCGAATTCCTTGTAATGGTAGAAGCCAACATAGCTCCCGTTACAGCTCAGCAGAATCTTACACTTTGAGTTGAGGCGCGCTGTGATGTGGGCTTCCAAGCCGACCGGGCGCTTTTCGTTATTTTTGATTTTGACCTTGGGGTCCTTGGCCTTCATCAAGTCTTGGCTTTGCTTCGGAAGGTAGTGAAGGGTTTCTCCGTTCTCTACATAAGCCGTCATGTGTTCGACGGTTTTCCCATCGAGGGTCAGCTCGGTATTTATCTGGAACTTGTCGGCTGCCTGGGCGGACGAGGTAGAGGCGAAGGTGAGGGCAACAGCGACCAGAATTGCTTTTTTCATTGGGGAACATATTTCCTAGCAGACTGCAGCCGGTCATCAGCTACAACATACCGATATAAACGGTACGCAGGGATCAAAACTTGAGTGCTTTGCAGAAAGAAAAATGGTGTACCTCGGTGCCAAGCCCTCCCAAGCTCGCATCTACTGCCGGATAAGGATGATTCGAGTGAACCGGCGCCGCCAGCGCTGCTGATCTGTCGGTCTGGCCGAAGGAGTAAGGGCAGGAGCGGGGCAGGGCCACAGCACGATCACACTGTGGGACCAGAGAGGGGACGCCAATGAGGCGAGCGTGTGAATTGCCATCAACCGAGGCTGCAAAAAACTGCCAGAAGCAGCGTGGTGGCTGGTCGCGACGGTTTTAATTCTCTAGCGCTATCATCTAAAGCACGATTTTTGCCCTTTGCGACAGTTTTGCGTTTTGTCCATAGGTAGGTTAGGACCCATGAAACGGGACCTCCCTGCGACAGTTTTAATTCTCTAAAACCACTGCTGGTTTTAGTGAATTAAAACTGTCGCGGAAGACGGTAGGACCCATCTACCGCCTTCTGGGATCTCCTAAGCCTTTGGCTGCTTCCAAGCCTTCAAGACCACTACACCAGCTGCCCGCAAAGAATAAAAGGGTTTGAAATCCTTGGCGCCTTCGAAAGCCTTGTACAGGTTCGTGACCGCATCCTTGAGGCCGATTACCGAATTGATGACATCCGTGCCGGCATCGATCGCAGCCGTGACTGTCCTGCGGTGGTGGCCAAGGTGGCGAGCTTCCCCGGGTTCAACGCGCCCAGCTGTTTCTCAAGAATTTTCGTCTTGATCTGATCTTCCAGGTTGGCTTGGTGTTGGGCAGACGTGCGCGCTTCTTTCGTCATCTTTCGACTCTCCGGATTCCATTCAGTCGTTAAAAGCGTCTCTTCTCGAAGGTCTCCCCAGAGCGCCCAGTCTCGGCGTGCCGCCCCAGGACGGCCCACCCCACACATTGCATATTGACCGGTAACCAGGCAATCAGCTGGCGAGTGCTGGTGAGCGCTGATTTGGCCTTCACTTGTTGCGTGTCACTCGCCAGACCGTATTCGACAGGTCATCGGCGATGATCAACGCGCCTTTGGGGTCCACGGTCACACCCACGGGCCTGCCCCTGGTTTTCCCATCAGTGCCCCGAAAACCGGTGGCAAAGTCCACCGGTTCACCCGAAGGCTGGCCGTTGCTGAACGGTACGAAGACCACCTTGTAGCCGACCGGGTTCTCCCGGTTCCAGCTGCCGTGCTCGCCCACGAATGCACCCTGCGCGAATTTCTCGCCCATGGACGCTTGGGAAAAGTCCACGCCCAGCGCCGCCACATGGGAGCCCAGGCTGTAATCCGGCTTGATGGCCTCGGCGACCTTGGCCGGGTTCTGCGGCTGTGCGCGCGGATCGACGTTCTGGCCCCAGTAGCTGTAGGGCCAACCATAAAAGGCACCGTCTTTGACGGACGTCAGGTAGTCGGGTACCAGGTCGGGGCCCAGCTCGTCCCGTTCATTGGCCACCGCCCATAGCTTGCCTGTGCCCGGCTGGATCCGGAGCGCTGTGGGGTTGCGCAGCCCGGTCGCGTAGGCGCGATGGGCACCGGTTTGCGCATCCACTTCCCACACCCTGGCGCGGTCGATTTCCACTTCCATGCCGCGTTCGGTGATGTTGCTGTTCGAACCGATACCCACGTACAGGAACCGCCCGTCGGGGCTGATGGCCAGTGATTTGGTCCAGTGGTGGTTCACCTGTCCAGGCAGGTCGGTGATTTTGGTAGGCGGGCCGCTGGCCTTGGTCTGGCCATCGGGGTAGTCGAAGCGAACCAGGCTGTCCTGGTTGGCCACGTAGACATGGCCATTGCCATAGGCCAACCCGTACGGTGCATTGAGGTTGTCGGCGAAAACGGTCTTCACCTCGTAGGTACCGTCGCCATCAGCATCGCGCAGCAGGGTCAGGCGGTTGCCACCTTTCACGGGCGTGGTGCCGCGTGCTTTCACCAGGCTCGCAATCACGTCCTTGGGCTTGAGTGCCGCCTCGGTGCCGCCCTTGCCCTCGGCCACCAGGATATCGCCGTTGGGCAGAATCAGTGTCTGGCGCGGTATCTTCAGGTCGGTGGCGATAGCGGTAATGGTATAGCCCTCCGGCACCGAAGGTTTCTGGTCACCCCATGCCGCCGGCTCGGCAATTTTCATGGTGGGCAACAGTCCCCGTTCCGGTGTCGGCAACTTCGGGTCTGGGCCGTGGGCCTGGGTGCTGTCGCCTTCGCCATTGCAGGCGCTCAACAGAAACGCCATGCTCAAGGCGGTCAGTGCGCTTGAATGTCTCATTGAGCACCCCCGGTGCGCAGGTTGGTGAGCCCCAGCCACGTGGCGATGCAGGCGAGCGGAGCAGCGATCACCGATAGCACCAGCCCTGCAGGCATGACGGCCCACGCATCCTTGGCGTGCTCGAATGAATTGATCAGCCCAAGTATCCATGTCACCAGCAATAGCAGGAAGTACAGTACAGGCCTGCCGCGCTTCGGTTGTGCGCGCACCAGGTTGACCAGCGCGAAGAGCAGCGTCAGGCCGCAGAACAGCTCTGCGCCGGCCAACAGCCAGGCCGCGAAATTGCTCCATTGACTCTGATACGTCTGGAAGTAGGCGATATCACTGATCAGTGCGCCCAGAAACAGCGGGACGGTCCCAGCCAGCAGGGTAGCGTGTAGCGGCCCAGGCGTGGTCGGGTAGGGGAGGCGAGCAGTAGCGGTCATGATGGCTCCTTTATCGTTCAGCAGCCCTGGGTAGGGCGCTCACGCTCAAACTGCGCCTAAAAACGATCATGCTGCCGGCTGAAAAGTTCAACGCAATTGCCGGGGTGGCCGAAGGGGCTGAAACCGTTCGCGTGGAAACAATGTGTAACGTAAGAAATCCCACAAAAATCCGCACGATGGTCTAAGACCATAGTATTGCACCGCATGACACCGCCAAATTCTGGACTACCCTAATCTCAGAGAAGTCTGAATCAGGGGGTTACCACATGCTCGCGCAATTACCACCGGCCTTACAGAATCTTCAGTTACCGCTGCGCCTGAGACTCTGGGATGGTCATGAGTTCAACCTGGGCCCTTCGCCCAGTGTCACTATCGTGGTGAAAGATCCACAACTGGTGACCCAGTTCACTCACCCGAGTCTCGACCTGCTGGGCACTGCCTTCGTTGAAGGCAAGCTGGAGATGGAAGGTTCGATTGGTGAGGTCATTCGGGTATGTGACGAGCTGAGCCAAGCGCTGGTGCAAGACGATGACGGCGACCAGCCTATTCGCACGGTGCACGACAAGGACACCGATGCCGCTGCCATCTCCTACCACTACGACCTGTCCAACGAGTTCTACCAGCTGTGGCTGGACCAGGACATGGCCTATTCCTGCGCCTACTTCCAGACTGGCACCGAGACGCTGGAACAAGCCCAGCACGCCAAGTTCGAGCACCTGTGTCGCAAGCTTCGCCTGCAGGCCGGTGACTATCTGCTGGATGTCGGCTGCGGGTGGGGCGGGTTGGCGCGCTATGCCGCCCGCGAATACGGTGCCAGGGTGTTTGGTATTACCCTGAGCAAGGAGCAGCTCAAGCTGGCCCGCGAGCGGGTCAAGGCCGAAGGGCTGCAGCATCTGGTGGAGCTGCAATTGCTCGACTACCGCGACCTGCCTCAGGACGGGCGTTTTGACAAGGTGGTCAGTGTCGGCATGTTCGAGCACGTCGGCCACGCCAACCTGCAGGTGTATTGCGAGAAGCTCTTCGGTGCCGTGCGGGAGGGTGGCCTGGTGATGAACCACGGCATTACCGCCAAACACACCGATGGTCGCCCGGTGGGGCGCGGGGCAGGGGAGTTCATCGAACGCTATGTGTTCCCCCACGGGGAGCTGCCGCACGTAGCGATGATGTCGGCACGCATCAGCGAGGCCGGCTTTGAAGTGGTCGATGTAGAAAGCCTGCGCCTGCACTACGCCAAGACATTGGACTTCTGGAGCAAGCGGCTGGAGGCCAACCTGGATAAAGCTGCCGCCATGGTACCCGACCAGGCGCTGCGTATCTGGCGCCTGTACCTGGCCGGTTGTTCATACGCATTTGCGCAAGGCTGGATCAACATCCATCAGATCCTGTCGGTGAAGACCTACTCCGACGGCAGCCATGGGTTGCCATGGACCCGCGAGGATCTGTACCGCTAACCCCGCCCGGGTGCGCATTTACAGGATGGGTGAAATCAACCTGGCGATGCGCATCCCCAATTTCTGCAGCCGGTGGGTGCGCCGGCTGTCCTCCACGGTGATCTCCCCCGACAGGGCGAAATCGGCCTCGAGCATTTCCTCGACCTGGCTGGCGAAGGCCTCGTCGACCGTCAGCAGCATGATTTCGAAGTTCAGCCGGAACGAGCGGTTGTCCATGTTGGCGCTGCCGATGGCGCTGATCTCGCTGTCAACCAGCACCACCTTCTGATGCAGGAAACCCGGACCGTAGCGGAACATGCGCACCCCCGCTCGTACTGCCTCGAACGCAAACAGGCTGGACGCTGCGTACACCACTTTGTGGTCTGGCCGTGACGGCAGCAGGATGCGTACGTCGACCCCGCGTAAAACCGCCAGGCGCAAGGCGGCGAACACCGCTTCATCGGGGATGTAATAGGGGGTAGTGATCCACACTCGTTCGGTGGCCGCATGGATGGCTTCCACGAAAAACAGCGAGCAGGTCTCCTGTGCGTCCGCCGGGCCGCTGGCCAGCACCTGACAGAGGACGCCTCCGTCTGCATAGGTCTCCGGCAAGATCAGCGGCGGCAGTTTGCGTGAGGCCCAGAACCAGTCTTCGGCGAATGATTCCTGGAGGCAGGCCACCACCGGGCCGGTGATGCGCACGTGTGTATCGCGCCAGGGTGACAACTTCGGGTTGCCCCCCAGGTATTCGTCGCCGACGTTATGACCGCCGACAAACCCGACCAGGCCGTCGACCACCACGATCTTGCGGTGGTTGCGGAAGTTGACCTGAAAGCGGTTGAGCCATCCGCTGCGAGTAGCGAAAGCGCGAGCCTTGACCCCGCCCTTGCGCAAGGTATCGCTGTATTCGTGGGGTAGCGCGTGGCTTCCTACGCTGTCGTACAGCACGTAGATCTTCACGCCCTCGGCCGCCTTTTTCAGGAGCAGGGCCTGCAGCTCACGCCCTATATGGTCGTCGTGGATGATGAAGAATTGCACGAGGATGACTTCGCGGGCTTCGCGAATGGCATCGAAAATGGCGTTGAACGTAGCTTTGCCATTAATCAGCAGGCTGACCTGGTTGTTCGCCAGGCAAGGCATGCGTCCCAGTTTGGGCATGGCCCTGAGCGAGTCATAGGAGCTGGAGTTGCGTGCGGTGAGCGCTTCTTCCACCCAGGGGCGCCAGTCCAGGTCGGCGATGGCAGTGTGCATCTCGCGGTTGGCCTGGCGCCGTGCCTCGATGTAGGCATCGAAGGTGCTGCGGCCGAAGACCAGGTAGGGAAGCAAGGTCAGGTAGGGTACGAAGACCAGCGATAGCGCCCAGGCGATCGAGCCTTGGGCGGTACGAACCGTTAGCACCGCATGGACGGCAGCAATGATGCCGATCAGATGAACCAGGCCAAACAAGTAGCCAAAAAACCAGGGGCTGTGATAATCCATGCGCGGCGTTGCTCCCGAATGCGTTGTGTCTAACAGACCACGTTAAGGGCGGCTTGTCTCGAAATAATTCTGCGTGCAACGCACCGAGCGATTCGGCGTCCAAGTAACATCATCCAGCCAAGACTGGAACAACCCCCCAGGAGCTACCCATGAATATTCGTTTGCCGGCTATGGCATTGGCCCTTTGTCTGTCGGCGCCCTTTGCGCAGGCGCAGATGCTTCAACCGGGCTTGTGGGAGCTGACCACCAGCAACATGCAGGTCGACGGCAATGCACTGCCAGACCTCAATGTCATGTTGGGGCAAATGCAGATGCTGGCGCCAGAACAGAAAGCCATGGTCGAACAGGCTATGGCCAAGCAAGGCATCAGCGTGGGGGGCAAGGGCATTCGCAGCTGCCTGACCCAGGCCCAGGTGCAAAGCAACGATATCCCCCTGCAAGACCCTCAGTCGGGGTGCACCCAGCAAATCACTTCCCGCCAAGGCAATGTGTGGAATTTCCGCTTCAGCTGCCCTAAGGCGCAAGGTACTGGCCAAGCGACCTTCCTCAGCCAGAGAGAGTTTCTGACCAAGGTCAGCGGCACTTTCAACGCCACAGGTACCCAGCAGAAGGGCAGCATGGAAACCCGTGCCGTATGGCTGGGCAATGATTGCGGCGGCGTTCGGCCACGTAGCTAGGGCTGCTGGAAGATACCCTGTGGGACCGGTTGAGGCTCGACAATAACGCAGCTCGAATGCCCGGATATCACCCGGCGCTGGCGTCCCGAGCTTCGGCGGGTCCCACATTCAGGTGCGCTCGCGCGGGCGTATAGTTCCACGTGGAACATCCACTTTCCAAGATGTAGAAAATTTCACAATCTGGACGAGAGGCCCGGTTTAGAGTCGCGCACGATGCGGATCCTGTGCCTGCGCTATTTCATCTTTGGCGACAATCCGCATGTTACATTATAACAATGCGACCATTGTCACTTCCTTAGATGAACCCAGCCGGATTCGCCATGCACAGACGCCAACTGCTCAACCTGATCCTGGCCAGCACCACGCTGGCCCTGCCATTTGGCGCCTCCGCGGCGCTGGTGCGCGATGCACGATTGTGGCGTAGCAGTGACAAGCTACGGGTCGTTTTCGATTTGAGTGGTCCAGTGCAATTCAAGACCTTCACTCTGCAGGCACCCGACCGGCTGATCGTCGATGTAGCCGGTGCACAACTCAGCGGTGACCTTGCTCACCTGAACCTGGCAGGTACCAGTGTGCGAGCCATTCGCTCCGGCCCGTTCGGCCATGGCGATACCCGCATCGTGTTCGACCTCAAGGCGCCCATGCAGACCACGGCCTTCCTGCTGGGCCCACAAGCCGGTCAGGGGCATCGGCTGGTGCTGGACCTGATGCAACCCGGCCATGGCGCCGTACCCGCCGCGATTGCCAGCGCGCCGAAGGCCGAGGTGGTAGAGCGCGTGGAGCCAGAGAAGGTCAGTTCCAGCAGCTTTCACCCCAAGCGCGACATCGTTGTAGTGGTCGACCCCGGTCACGGTGGCAAGGACCCCGGCGCGATCGGCGGCAAAGGCGAGCGCGAGAAAGATGTTGTCTTGTCCATCGCGCAGTTGCTGGCGCGGCGCTTGAAGCGTGAAAAAGGCTATACCGTGCACCTGGTGCGCAACGATGATTTCTATGTGCCGTTGCGCAAGCGCGTGGAATTCGCCCACCAGCGCAACGCCGACATGTTCATCTCGGTGCACGCCGACGCCGCGCTGCGGCTCACCGCGTCCGGCGCCTCGGTATTCGCACTGTCGGAAAACGGCGCCACTTCCGCCACGGCTCGGATGATGGCCGAGCGCGAGAACGGCGCTGACCTGCTGGGTGCCGCCAGCTTGCTCAACCTCAAGGACAAGGACCCGATGCTGGCGAACGTCATCATCGACATGTCCATGAACGCCACTATCGCCGCTAGCCTTCAACTGGGCCATACGGTGCTGGGGAGCCTGGCCGATATTACTACGCTGCACCAGAAACGCGTCGAGCAGGCAGGTTTCGCAGTGCTCAAGTCTCCCGACGTGCCTTCCATCCTGGTGGAGACAGGGTTCATCTCCAATGCCAGTGATGCCCAGCGCCTGGTAACCGCGCGGCACCAGCAGGCAGTGGCTGACCGCTTGTTCGATGGCATCAACACCTATTTCTCCAAGAACCCCCCGAGCGGTTCCTATGTGGCCTGGCGCCAGGAGCAGAAAGCCCAGCAAACCGCCTGAAGGGGCAATCGGTAGTGGCTATCTCGCAATGTTATACTATAACATTGCGAGATAGCCTGGCAGTTCATTCCATAAGACCAGGCCGCCCTGGAGGAATAGAACATGCCCCATCGTCTCCCCGTGACTGTACTCTCAGGTTTTCTGGGTGCCGGCAAAAGCACGTTGCTCAACCACGTGCTGCGCAACCGCGATAACCTGCGTGTAGCGGTGATCGTCAATGACATGAGCGAAATCAACATCGACGGCACCGAAGTGCAGCGTGATGTCAGCCTTAACCGCGCCGAAGAAAAACTGGTGGAGATGAGCAATGGCTGCATCTGCTGCACGCTACGCGAAGACCTCCTCGAAGAGGTGGCGCGGCTGGCCGACGAAGGCCGCTTCGATTACTTGCTGATCGAGTCCACCGGTATCTCCGAGCCGCTGCCGGTGGCCGAGACCTTCACCTTCCGCGACGAACAGGGGCGAAGCCTGGCCGACCTGGCACGGCTTGATACCATGGTCACCGTCGTCGACGGGGTAAACTTCCTGCGTGACTATGAGGCAGCTGAGAGCCTGGCCAGCCGGGGCGAAACCCTGGGCGAGGAGGACGAGCGGGCCATCACTGACCTGCTGATCGAGCAAGTGGAATTCGCCGACGTTATCCTCATCAGCAAAATCGACCTCATCAGCAGCAGCGAGCGCGAGGAATTGACGCAAATCCTCAAGCGCCTGAACCCGCAGGCCCAGGTCATGCCGATGGTGATGGGCCAGGTGCCCCTTGGGAAAGTTCTCGACACCGGGCTGTTCGATTTCGAGCGCGCGGCGCAGGCGCCAGGCTGGTTGCGCGAATTGCGCGGCGAACACCTGCCTGAAAGCGAAGAGTACGGCATTACTTCCGGTGCCTACCGGGCTCGACGGCCGTTTCACCCAGAGCGCTTTCACGACTGGCTCAATGGCCCATGGACCAATGGCAAGCTGCTGCGCTCCAAGGGCTTCTTCTGGCTGGCCAGCAAGCCGCAGGAAGCCGGCAGCTGGTCGCAGGCCGGTGGCCTGATGCGCCACGGTTTCGCCGGGCGCTGGTGGCGTTTCGTACCCAAGGCCCACTGGCCCCAGGATGCCGAAAGCACGGCGTCGATCATGGCCCACTGGCAGGCCGACAGCGGTGATTGCCGCCAGGAACTGGTGTTCATCGGCCAAGGGGTGGATTTCGCCCGGCTTACCGTTGAACTGGATGTGTGCCTGCTGACTGACGCAGAGATGGCCCTGGGCACGACCGAGTGGCAACAGCTGCCGGACCCGTTCGGCCCCTGGCACGACGACGCTGCCTGATCAGGGTTTCAGCCAGGTGCCCTGGCTGCGCTGCTCGCAAAAAGGCGCAAGGTAGGCGGCGTCGGTAGCCACACCGTAATAGTGGATATCCTGGCGATAAGGCATATTGTCCACATGGGCGTTGCTGCACACGCCAAAGGCACCCGCCGGGCATTGGTCGACAAATGCCACATCGACCTTCTGCCCCGGCAGTTCAGGTTCACAGAAGCCATCGTGGAACAGCTTTTCCGGCATGTTGCGGTTCTGCTGGCATACTTTCACATCCAACCGCTCGGCATGGCTGTGGACAACGCAGGCCTGGGCCCAGGCTTGACTGCCGGCGAGGGTCAGCACCAGCACAGCGCAAAAACGCATTCCTACCTCCCACTCAAGAAAAAACCGATGCTCGAGAATATACCCACTTATGTCATCGCCGGGCCGCTGGGGGCAGGCAAGACCAGCCTCATACGCCAGTTGATGGCGCAGCGGCCCACCAATGAGCGCTGGGCGGTGCTGATCAACGAGTTTGGTCAGATCGGCCTGGACGCCGCGTTGTTGAGCCCTGGCGAGGATGGTATCGCACTGGCGGAGGTGGCGGGGGGCTGCCTGTGTTGCGTCAATGGTGCGCCGTTTCAGGTGGGGCTCGGACGATTATTGCGCAAGTCCCGGCCGCACCGCTTGTTCATCGAGCCGTCCGGGCTGGGCCATCCATTGCAAGTACTGGCGCAGTTACGGCAGGCGCCGTGGCGCGGTGTGCTGGCTGTGCAACCGATCATCATGGTACTCGATGCCGAGACCTTGGCCTGTGGACAACCTCTGCCGGAGGCTCAACGCGAGGCGTTGGCCGAAGCTGGGCTTGTGGTTGTCAATAAAATAGACGACGTGGCTGTGGAAAAACGCTTGTGGATAAAGTCACAACTTATTGATTCAAAAACACTTTTTACAAATAACGGTTTTTTAGGTGTTTCATATTTGGAACAGCTCCCCATAAACCCTGTTTTCGGGGGTGTGGATAATATTCCGGACGCAAAAGAATCACCGGTTACCCTGTGGACAGACGCGTTTCGCCCAATAACGGCTGTGCATAACCAGGCTGAAGCGTGGAGTATCGGCTGGCGCTGGCACCCTGAACGGATTTTCGACGAGGAAAAGCTGCGGTCGTGGTTATCCACAACCCAGTGGCGTCGGGCGAAGGGAGTCGTCCGGGTTGGGGATAACTGGCAATCATTCAATGCTGTGGATAACGTTATGCCGGGGTGGCAGGCCAGTGAGTGGCGCAAGGATTCGCGGCTGGAGCTGATCTTCCGTCAGCCGCAGAACGATGTTGAACTGACGCAGGCTCTGAAGGAGTGCCTGGTGGCTTCTTGATCAAGCGGCCGCCTTGTGTCGGGGGCGGGCAGGGACTTGGTGCCCCCAAGTTCCTGCAAGAAACGGTTGTTGCCAAGGGTTATGCACAGGCTGGAGTCAGCTCAAGGGCGCCAGCGTTTGTGCTCTTCGCGCCACTGGCTCATCTCGATCACTTCGGCGCTGGGGTGGGTCTTGATCTCGAAGGGGTAGGGCGCGAGCTCAATCTGCACAGCATGCCCGCCGAACTGGGTGATGGTGCCGGGGTGGCGCTGCTCGCCAGTGACGGTGAATTCAAACGTGTAGACCCGTGCGAAGCGCCGGCGGCCGTTGGCATCGCGTACGAACCCGAAACGCTTGAAAGCCACGTTCTCATCCAGCAATTCCAGATCCAGCTTGGCGCAGTGCTGCTTGACCCGCTCCAGTGCTCGCTCGCGCAGGCCATGGTTATGCCACAGCCAGGCAGCACCGGCGCCCAGTACCATCAGCACAAAAAGATTTCCGAGGGTAAACATCGAGGAATGCTCCAACTAAGTAGGCCCAGCTTAACTGCGACTTCAGTCTGTCGTACAGACGGTATTTAGCGCCATACTGCGCCCCTCGAAAATCAGTTACAGCTGCGGGATATTTGCATGAAACGTACTCCACACCTGCTCGCCATCCAGTCGCACGTAGTGTTTGGCCATGCCGGTAACGGCGCCGCCGTGTTCCCCATGCAACGGGTGGGGGTCAACGTCTGGCCACTGAACACAGTGCAGTTCTCCAACCACACTCAGTATGGCCAGTGGGAGGGAGAAGTGTTGGCGCCAGCGCAAATTCCCGCGCTGGTGGAAGGGATTGCGACGATTGGTGAGCTGGGCAACTGCGATGCGGTGCTCAGCGGCTACCTGGGCAGCGCGGCCCAGGGGCGCGCCATTCTGGAAGTAGTTCGCCAGGTGAAGGCGGCCAACCCCCATGCGCTTTACCTGTGCGACCCGGTCATGGGCCACCCGGAGAAAGGCTGCAGCGTACCCTCCGAAGTCAGCGACTTTCTGCTGAACGAGGCCGCCGCCGTGGCGGACCTGGTATGCCCCAACCAGTTGGAGCTCAACACCTTCTGTGGCCGCGCGGCGCAGTCGCTGGAGGACTGCGTGGCCATGGCGCGCTTGCTGCTGGCAAGGGGACCCAAGGCGGTGCTGGTCAAACACCTGGCCTACCCCGGCAAGGCAGCCGAGGACTTTGAAATGCTGCTGGTCACCGCCGAGGGCGGTTGGCACCTGCGCCGTCCGCTACTGGCATTTCCACGCCAACCAGTGGGGGTGGGTGATCTCACGTCGGGACTGTTCCTGGCGCGCCTGTTGCTGGGTGACAGCAAGGTGGCGGCCTTCGAATTCGCCGCTGCCGCGGTGCACGAGGTATTGCTGGAAACCCAGGCCTGCGCCAGCTACGAGCTGGAACTGGTGCGTGCCCAGGACCGTATCGTGCACCCGCGGCTGCGCTTCGAAGCGCAGCGCCTGGGGTTTTAAATACCGTCGTCCTTGATGTCCCGATAGCGCTGCTCCAGTTCCTGGCGGATCTGGCGGCGCTGCTGGGCCTGCACAAAACGGCGCTTGTCCTCGCTGGTCTGCGGTTCCAGGCGTGGTACCTGGGCGGGCTTGCGCTGGTCGTCGACCGCCACCATGGTGAAGAAGCAGCTGTTGGTGTGGCGCACCGAGCGCTCACGGATGTTCTCCGTGACCACTTTGATGCCGACCTCCATCGACGTGTTGCCGGTGTAGTTCACCGAGGCGAGGAAGGTCACCAATTCACCCACATGAATAGGTTCGCGGAATATCACCTGGTCCACCGACAGGGTCACCACGTAGCGGCCGGCGTAACGGCTGGCGCAGGCGTAGGCCACTTCGTCGAGGTACTTGAGCAAGGTGCCGCCGTGCACATTGCCAGAAAAGTTGGCCATGTCCGGGGTCATCAGAACGGTCATCGACAACTGGGCGTTTCCGGGTTCCATAGTGCACTCACGGTTATGTTGCTGTAGTTGAGGGGCGCACCTATGCTGGCGCTTGCCCGCTGGCATGTCCTGTCTCTTTCGGGACGTTGGCCATGGCCTGTGCGTCACAGCCGGGGCTGGGCGAACGGATCTGTTTCCACTTGTTGCATCGGCCTTTACGACTGTTTCGCGGTGTTAACCTCAGGCCCTGAGATGTTACACCGTGAACAGGAGCCGGACCCATGCATGCCATCAGTTTCATCCAGGATCTGGCCGTGATCATGCTGATTGCCGGTGTGGTCACGGTGATTTTCCACCGCTTGCGCCAGCCGGTGGTGCTCGGCTATATCGTCGCCGGCTTCCTGATTGGCCCGCATACCCCGCCCTTCAGCCTTATTCACGATGAAGACACCATCAAGACCCTTGCTGAACTCGGGGTGATATTCCTGATGTTCTGCCTGGGGCTGGAGTTCAGCCTGCGCAAACTGTTCAAGGTAGGGGCCACCGCGTTCATCGCCGCCTTCCTGGAAATTGTGCTGATGATCTGGATCGGCTACGAAATTGGCCGGTGGTTCGGCTGGAGCACCATGGACTCCTTGTTCCTGGGGGCGATTCTGGCGATCTCCTCGACCACTATCATCGTCAAGGCACTCAATGACCTGAAGATGAAGAACCAGCGCTTTGCCCAGTTGATCTTTGGCGTGTTGATCGTCGAGGACATCCTGGGCATCGGCATCATCGCCTTGCTGTCGGGTATTGCCGTGAGCGGTTCGGTCAGCTCGGGTGAAGTGTTCTCAACGGTGGGCAAGTTGTCACTGTTCATGATTGTCGCCCTGGTCGTGGGCATTCTGCTGGTGCCGCGCCTGCTGGCCTACGTAGCCCGCTTTGAAAGCAATGAGATGCTGCTGGTCACCGTATTGGGGCTGTGCTTCGGTTTCTGCCTGCTGGTGGTGAAGCTGGAATACAGCATGGTGCTAGGGGCCTTTCTCATCGGCGCTATCATGGCCGAGTCGCGGCAGTTGCTGAAGATAGAGCGCCTGATAGAGCCGATTCGCGACATGTTCAGCGCCATTTTCTTCGTGGCTATCGGCCTGATGATCGACCCCGATATTCTGGTTGCCTACGCCTGGCCCATTGCCGTGATCACCATCGCCGTGGTGCTTGGGAAAATGGTCTCCTGCGGGCTGGGGGCGTTTATCGCCGGCAATGATGGGCGCACCTCATTGCGGGTGGGCATGGGGCTGTCACAGAGTGGCGAGTTTTCCTTCATCATCGCTGCGCTGGGCATGACCTTGCAGGTCACCAGTGATTTTCTCTACCCCGTGGCCGTAGCGGTATCGGCGCTGACGACCTTGTCCACGCCTTACCTCATCCGCGCCGCTGATCCGCTGTCGGAAAAACTGGCTGGCTGGGTGCCCCAACGGGTCGGGCGGGTATTTGGTTTGTACGGGGAATGGCTGCGCAGCATTCAGCCTCAAGGGCAAGGTGCGCTGCTGGCAGCGATGATCCGGCGCATCCTGTTGCAGGTAGGGGTGAACCTGGCGCTGGTCATGGCGATCTTCTTCAGCGCTGGCTATTTCGCCGGCCCTCTTTCCCGCTACATCGGGCAGTGGCTGAGCGAACCTCGCTGGCACAATGCGTTGATCTGGGGCGCCGCGTTGCTGCTGTCGCTGGCCTTCCTGATCGCGGCCTATCGCAAGCTCAAGGCGCTGTCGATGCTGTTGGCGGAGATGGGCGTCAAACCGGAGATGGCGGGCAGGCATACTGCGCGAGTAAGGCGCGTGGTGGCCGAGGTGATTCCGCTGGTGTCGCTGCTGGTGATCTTCCTTCTGCTGGCCGCCCTGTCAGCCAGCATCCTGCCCACCAGCGAGCTGCTGGTACTGGTCGGGTTGGTTGCGGCGGCCGTGGCCGCGGTACTGTGGCGCTGGTTCATCCGCGTGCACACGCGCATGCAGGTGGCCCTGCTGGAGACCCTGGGCAACAACCAGGACAGCCACTGACCAGTGAACTGCCTCGACGCCCGCTCCTGCAGGGGCGGGCGGCAAAGCCTCAGCTTTCCAGCCAGACGTCCCGCGCCCAGTGCCACACCGATTCCCAGCTTTCTTCGGTAACGAGTTCTTCTTCGCCGGACCACAGCACCACCGTGCCGTCTTCTTCGACGCAATAGAAGTCTTCGCCGTCCTGGCAGATCGGGATCAGGTCGCGGGGCACGCCCGAATCCCAGGCGTTGGCCGCCACTTCCGGCAGGTAGGTGTGCGATTGCGGATCGGTGACGGTCACCGGCTCCAGGCTGCCGTAGACCACGTCGCTGACGGTCAGCAGGAACTCCTTGAAGACGAACGGGATGTTGATGAACAGTTGTTCTTCAACCTCGACCAGTTGGTCCTCATCGGGCAACTCGAGTGGAACGGGTACCGGTTCATTGGCTTCCCGGAGTTGTTCGATCACTTCTTCCACGGTGTATATCCTCTCAACGAATTGCGCGGTGCGGTTTATACATTAGCTGGATATTTTCGCAATGTTAAAAATGAAAAACCCCGGCCTGGGCCGGGGTTTGTCCGTGCAATACCTCGGGATCAGCCGTTCTGGCGAATCCCGGCAATCAGCCAAGGCTGGTTGTCGCCCTGGGCACGTTCCATGTTCCAGCTTTCGCTGAACACTTCGCCCTGGTCAAAGCGTGAATTTTTCGACACACCGCTGAAGGTCAGGGTAGCGATGGTCTTGTCGGCACGGTCGTCCACGCCATCGAGCTGCACTTGCAGGTTGTCGATGAAGGTCGACTGGAAGCCGTCGCCCAGGCTGGCACGTTCCTGACGCAGGAACTGTAGCATCTGTGGGGTAACGAACTCGGCGATCTTGTCCATCTCGTTGGCGTCCCAATGCTGCTGCAGGGCCTCGAAGTGGCTGCGCGCGGCGGTCAGGAAGCTCTGCTGGTTGAACCAGGCCGGGGCGTTGATGACCGGGCGCGCTGGCTGGCCACCGGAGCCGCCGAAGATCGGCTGAGGCGGTTGCTCAAAGGTTTCACGCTGGAACGGCGCACCGGCGGGAGCCAGGCCTTCCTGCTGCTTGCGCCGACGGGCGGCGATGAAGCGGAAGATCACGAAGGCGATGACCGCCATGATCAGTATGTCGAAGAACTGCAGCCCTTCGAAGCCATGGCCCATGAACATGGACGCCAGCAGGCCGCCAGCGGCGATGCCGGCCAGGGGGCCGAGCCAGCGCGAAGCACCACCGGCGGCAGGCGCTGCGCGGCCAGCGGCGGCCGCAGCACCCGCGCCTGCGGCGCCGGAAGAGGAAGGGGTGACGGACTGGTGGGTCGGTGCGTTACCGAACGACTTGCCACCGCCGAAACGCTTGGCATGAGCGTCGATGCTCATGGTCAGGCCAATGCAAAGCGCGAGCGCGATGCTGAGGAAACGTTGCATAGGGAAATTCTCGTGTGTGGATTGCACTACTGCCATGTTGCACAGATGGGCAGGTCCTGGCCAGTGACATAATGTTTCGGGCTTTTACCGGCCGAAACCAATCACGCGTGATATCAGGCAGCGCCCTGCCATGGCGCTAGCAGCGGACCTGGCCGCGTCACAAGCGCCGCGCAACACCAGGCGCGCGGCGAACAACGCCGACGCGGCCCGGTGTGCTACGTTCCGGGTCAGAGCGCTTCGAGCTTGGCGTAGCCCAGCATCAGCCACTTGCTGCCTTCGCTGAAATTCACCTGCACCCGGGCCTGTGCGCCGGAGCCTTCGAAGTTGAGGATCACGCCTTCGCCGAACACGGCGTGGTTCACCCGCTGGCCCAGGGTGAATTCGGTCTGCGGGATGCTGGCGCCGCCGAACAGGCTGCTGGTGGACTGTTTCTGGCTGCCGCCGAAAGGCCGGCTGACGCTATTGGACAGGCGCACTTCCTGCACCAGCCCTGCTGGAATCTCGCGTACGAAGCGTGACACCTTGTTGTAGGTCTCGCTGCCATACAGGCGACGAGTCTCGGCATACGTCATGACCAGCTGCTGCATGGCACGGGTGATGCCCACATAGGCCAGGCGGCGTTCCTCTTCCAGGCGGCCAGGCTCTTCCAGGCTCATCTTGTGCGGGAACAGGCCTTCTTCCATGCCCACCAGGAACACGTGGGGGAACTCCAGACCCTTGGCGCTGTGCAGCGTCATCAGCTGAATGCTGTCTTCGTGCTCGTCGGCCTGGGTATCACCGGCTTCCAGCGAGGCGTGGCCCAGGAAAGCGGCCAGCGGGGTCAGCTCTTCGTCTTCCTCGGTGGTTTCGAAGTTGCGCGCGGCGCTGACCAGTTCCTCAAGGTTTTCTACCCGTGCCTGGCCCTTTTCACCTTTTTCTTCCTGGTGATAAATGATCAGCCCCGATTGCTCGATGACGGTCTGGGTCATCAGGTGCAGGGGCATGTCCATGACCTTGGCGGCCAGGTTTTCGATCAATTCCATGAAAGCGCCCAGGGCATTGCCTGCACGGCCGGTCAGCCCCTTGTTGGCCACCAGCTGGCGCATGGACTCCCACATGGAAATCTCGGCATGGCGCGCGTGGTCGCGGATAGCTTCAACGGTCTTCTCGCCGATGCCGCGGGGCGGCACATTGATGATCCGCTCCAGCGCGGAATCATTGCCGCGCCCTTCCAGCACGCGCAGGTAAGCCATGGCGTTCTTGATTTCGGCGCGCTCGAAGAAGCGCTGGCCGCCATAGATGCGATACGGAATGCGCTCGCGCAGCAGGGCTTCCTCCAGTACCCGTGACTGGGCGTTGGAGCGGTACAGGATGGCGATGTCACTGCGCGACATGCCGGTCTTGATGGCCGCTTCGATGGTTTCCACAACGTAGCGCGCTTCGTCGTGTTCGTTGAAGGCCGCGTACAGGCTCAACGGCTCACCGTCGCCGCCATCGGTCCACAGCTCCTTGCCCAGGCGCCCGGTGTTGTTGGCGATCAGGGCGTTGGCGGCCTTGAGGATGCCGGCGGTGGAGCGATAGTTCTGCTCCAGACGGATGGTTTCCACATCCGGGAAATCCGCGGAGTATTGGTGGATATTCTCGATTTTCGCACCACGCCAGCCATAAATGGACTGGTCGTCATCGCCCACTACCATCAGGCTGTCGCCGCCCTGGGCCAGCAGTCGCAACCAGGCGTACTGCACGGCGTTGGTATCCTGGAACTCATCCACCAGCAGGTGGCGGAAGCGGCGCTGGTAGTGTTCCAGCAAGCCCTTGTTGTCACGCCACAGGTCCAGGGCGCGCAGCAGCAGTTCAGAAAAGTCGATCACCCCGGCACGGGCGCAGGCAGCCTCGTAGGCCTCGTAGATGGACTTCATGGTGCCCAGGAACAGGTCTCCGCCTGCCTGGATGTGTTGTGGGCGCAGGCCTTCGTCTTTCTGGCCATTGATGAACCATTGGGCCTGGCGCGCCGGCCAGCGCTGTTCGTCCAGCCCCAGTTCGCGGATCACGCGCTTGACCAGCCGTTGCTGGTCGTCGCTGTCCAGGATCTGGAAGTTCTGGTTCAGGTTCGCTTCCTGCCAGTGGGCCCGCAGCAGGCGGTGTGCCAGGCCGTGGAAGGTACCTACCCACATGCCGGCCGGGTTGATGCCCATCAGCTGCTCGATACGCTGGCGCATCTCGGCGGCGGCCTTGTTGGTGAACGTCACCGACAGGATCGAATGGGGGGAAGCCTGTTCGACCTGGATCAACCAGGCGATACGGTGCACCAGCACTCGGGTTTTACCGGAGCCAGCACCGGCCAGGACCAACTGACGGCCAACGGGGGCCGCCACGGCCTGACGTTGGGCATCGTTGAGGGAATTCAGCAGAAGGGAGAGGTCATCGCGCATCCGCCCATTTTAGGGTGCTGGACGAGATTGGAGCAAACCTGGCGTGCGAGTGGTCGATAAAAGACCGACGATCATCAGCACGGCGGGGCTTTGGCCGGGCATCGGGCTTGTGTATGCTCGGTGCACGTTCGGGCTTCGCACATTAATAAGAATACTGCCTATGACACTTGCTACAGGTCCCGCTTCCATGGAGGGGCAAGGGGATATTCGCCGCAAACATGCCGCCCAGCTGGCGGTGGAACGCACGCGCCTGTTGTATCAGGGCTCGCTGTTGCCCACGTTGTTGATGCTGCTCAACGGTCTGGTATGCGCTTGGCTGTTGTGGGAGCCGCCGCATTACCTGCTGGTGAGCATCTGGCTGGTGTGGCTGACCGCGCTGGTGGCGATGCGCGTCATTCAGGTGGCGGCGTTCGACTCGGCGATACCGGACCGCCAGGCAGAACCCATCTGGCTACGCATGTTTCTGTTCGGCTCGTTCATCAGTGGCCTGACGCTGGCCGGGGCCGCCGTGCTGCTGGTGCCCACTGACAGCTTCGTGCAGCAGGCTTGGGTTTTCGGCCTGCTGGGTGCGGCCACCTTGTCGGCCAGCGTCGCCTATGCAGTGAGCCTGCCTGCCTTCCTGAGCTTTGCCTTGCCGTGCCTGTTACCGCCCATCGGTTTCCTGTTCCTGGTCGGTACCGGGGCGCAGCATGGCTGGGGCTGGCTCGGGCTCATCCTGCTAGGGGCCTTGATCGTAGTGGCCTGGCAGGTCAACCGCTTGATCGAGCGCAACCTGATGCGCCGCTTCCAGAACCAGGACCTGATTGAGCATCTGCAGCGAGCCCAGGGCAGTAGCGCCCGCCTGAACCAGGAGCTGGCCAGGGAAGTGGAGCAGCGCCGCCACGCCGAAAGCGAGCTGCGCGAAGCCCACGTTGGCCTTGAGACCCGTGTAGCGTTGCGTAGCCAGGAACTGGATGTCGCCAACCAGGCACTGAGCAAGAGCGAGGCGCGCCTGGCGCTGGCGCTGGAGGCCAGCGAGCTGGGGTTGTGGGATTGGGACCTGCAATCGGACGAGGTACACCACACCCACGTCAAGCAGCTGTTCGGCCTGGAGCCCGAATACGTCACGGACATGCTGCGCCACCTGAAACCGCGCTTGCACCCGGAGGACGTGCCGCAGCTCAAACGCACCCTGGTCGAGCATATGAAAGGGCGTACGGACGACTACCGTATCGAGTACCGCATTCGTCATAGCGACGGTCGCTGGCGCTGGATCGAAGACCGCGGCAGGGCCGTGGAGCGTACGGAGGCGGGCAAGGTGCTGCGCATGCTCGGTACCCGCCGGGATATCAGCGCCACCAAGGCTCAGGAGGATCAGCAACGCCTGTCCGCCATGGTCTTCGAGGCGTCGAGTGAAGGCATCATTATTCTCGATTGCGACTACACGGTGCTGTCGGTGAACCAGGCTTTCATCAGGATCACCGGCTACAGCCGCGACGAAGTGCTGGGCCGCAATGTCGTTGAGCTGCCTTGCAGTCGCGACGCCCGCCGCCACCATCGGCAGATCGATGACGCCCTGCAACAAATCGGGCACTGGCAGGGTGAGCTGGTGGAGGCTCGCAAGACGGGCGAGCTTTATCCGCAGTGGCTGCAGTTGAGCGTGGTGCGCGACCATCGGGAAAAGATCAGCCATGTCATCGCCTTTTGCGCCGATCTCTCAGCCCGGCGCGAGTCTGAGGAGCGCATGCGCTTCCTCACTCACTACGACGAATTGACCGGCCTGGCCAACCGCGCGCTGTTCCGCGAGCGCTTGCAGGAAGCCAGCCAGCGGGTACGCCAGGGCGGCCGCAGCCTGGCGCTGCTGCATATCAACCTGGACCGGTTCAAGCTGCTCAACGAAACCCTGGGCCACGAAACCGCCGATCAGTTGCTCAAGCAGATGGCCCGGCGCATCACCAATGCTTTGCCCGAGGCCGACACCATTGCACGGTTGTCGGGCGACGAGTTTGCCGTGCTGTTCGACGCCTACGCCAACCTGTCCAGCCTGGCCCGGGTTACCAGCCGGTTGCTGGCCAAACTGCGCGTGCCGCAGGTCATCGAGCACCAGGAGCTGGTGGTCAGCGCGTCCATCGGAATCAGCCTGCTGCCTGACAACGCCCGGGAAGTGTCGGCCCTGGTCAGCCAGGCGATCATGGCCATGCAACACGCCAAGCACTTGGGCGGAAACAACTTCCAGTTCTATACCGAGAGCCTGCAGGCCAGCACCCTGGAGCGGCTGCAGCTTGAGCAGCAATTGCGCAAGGCGATTGATGAACAGCAGCTGGAAGTCTACTACCAGCCCAAGCTATGCCTTGAAACAGGGCGCCTCAACGGAGCCGAGGCCTTGGTGCGCTGGCGGCACCCGACCATGGGCATGGTCCCCCCCGGCGAATTCATCGGGCTGGCGGAAGAGAGCGGCCTGATCGGGCCGATTGGTGAATGGGTGTTGCGCCAGGCCTGCTGGCAAGCCTGGGAGTGGCAACGCCAGGGACTGCGGCCCATTCGGGTGGCGGTGAACCTGTCGGTGCACCAGTTGCGTCAGGGCAAACTGGTGAGCCTGGTGCGCCAGGTTCTGAATGACACAGGCCTTGAGCCGCGCTTCCTGGAGCTTGAGCTCACCGAAACCCAGTTGCTGGACAGCGTGGAGCACATTATCGCCACCTTCCATCAGTTGCAGGCGCTAGGGGTAAAACTGGCCATCGATGACTTCGGAACCGGCTACTCTTCCCTCAGCTACCTCAAACGCTTTCCGGTGGACTACGTGAAGATCGACCAAGCTTTCATTCGTGGCCTGGCCGAAGGTAGTGAAGATGCGGCCATTACCCGCGCCATCATCGCCATGGCCCATAGCCTGCAGCTGAAAGTGGTGGCGGAGGGTGTTGAAACGCACGCGCAACTTTCGTTTCTGAACGCGCATGGGTGTGACGAGATTCAGGGTTACCTGATCAGCAAACCGTTGGAAGCCGAGGCTTTCCGGGGCTTGCTGATGGAAGACCATGATTATGCCGGCCAGCTTGAGCAGGTTCATTCGCGAACTTGACTATCGTTTAGCTGGGCGTGTCGCAGGTCATGTAGTATAACTACAAGAAAGCTACATCGGTCTTTCGATCCTGAATGAGTCCTGTCCATTGAACCTGTTGCAACACATCGCCCAGTCTCGCCACCTGTTACGCAAGTCGGAGCTCAAGGTCGCCGACCATGTGCTGCTTGACCCTGCGGCCGTGATGCACAGTTCCATGGCAGACCTGGCGCACAACGTCGGCATCAGTGAACCGACCATCGTCCGTTTCTGCCGAGCCATTGGTTGTTCGGGGTTTCAGGACCTCAAGCTCAAACTGGCCCAGAGCCTGGCCGCGGGCGCCAGCTTCGGCCAGTTCGCCATCCACGAAGACGATTCGGTGGCTGACTACAGCCTGAAAATTTTCGACACCACGCTGCATACCCTGATGGAGGTGCGTGAGCATCTCGATGCCCAGGCCTTGCAGCGTGCCGTGACCGCCATGGCTCAGGCGCAGCGGGTGGAGTTCTATGGTTTTGGTGCTTCGGGGGCTGTGGCCGCCGATGCCCAGCACAAGTTCTTCCGGCTGTTGCTGACCGCGGCGGCCTACTCCGACCCGCACATGCAGGCCATGTCTGCCGTGACCTTGAAGCCTGGCGATGTGGCCATCTGCATCTCGCAGTCCGGCCGCTCCAAGGACTTGTTGATTACCGCCAACCTGGTGCGCGAAAGCGGCGCCACCCTGATTACCTTGTGCCCCAGCCAGACGCCGCTCGCCGAGCTGTCGACGGTCAACCTGGCCATCGACGTGCACGAAGACACCGAAATCTACACGCCGTTGACCTCGCGCATTGCCCACCTGGTGGTGATCGACGTGCTGGCCATGGGCGTGGCCATGGCCCGTGGCCCGAGCCTGGTGAACCACCTCAAGAGCGTCAAGCGCAGCTTGCGCAGCCTGCGGCTGTCGCCCAAGTCGATCAAAGCGCTCGACGACTGATCGGCGTTGGCCCCTTGCCAGGCGTCACCCGTTCCGACATGACGCGCGATCCCCTGTGGGACCGGGCGAAGCTCGGGAAGCAGGCAACACAGATTTAACCGAACAGTCACACCTGTGCCCCACAATCGTAACCGCCCAAGCCCAGTCTGAACTCCCCGCACTCGAACTGGGAGACACGCAATGGCTCGTTACTTCGATGGCTCGCAGGAGCAAGGCAGCAAGCAAACCAAGCGTCAGCAGGAAGACCAGCGCCGCATGGAATTTCGCCGCGCGATCGAAAGCTATTCCGAGCAGCGCCGCCTGCTGCAGGAAATCTCCGACTACCCCGATCTCGATACCTTCAACTACTGGCAGGCGGCGTCGGCAGGCGGCCTGAAAAACGCTCAGCCAGGGCAGTGATCTGCATCCGCTCCGTACGGATGAATGCCTGGAAGGCCAAAGCCACGGGCGATAGCCGCTTGGCCTTGGCCTGCACGATGCACCAACTGCGATAGAGCGGCAGTTCTTCGACCGGTAGTTCCTTGAGCACCCCTGTGGCCAACTCCATGTTCAACGCATGGCGGGTCAACAGGGCCAGGCCAAGCCCGGCGATGACGCTTTCGCGCTGTGCATCGGCGTTGGCCACTTCCTGCGTCTGCGTGAAGTGCACGCGCTTTTCCTTGAAATACTCCTCGCAGGCCATGCGGGTGCCCGAGCCCTGTTCGCGCATCAGTAGCGTGTGTGGCTCCAGGTCCTGCAGGCGCAGGCGGTCCAGCTTGCACAGCGGGTGATCCGGGGGCGCCACGGCGACAATCGGGTTGTTCAGGAACGGCATGAACTCCAGCCCCATGTCCTGGGGCACCATCGACATGATGATCAGGTCATCGCGGTTATCCGACAGGCGACGGATGGCCTGTGCGCGATTGCATACCGTCAGGCTAAGGTTCACTTCAGGGTGCTGGCGTTTGAAAGCGGCGAACAGGTGCGGCACGAAGTACTTGGCGCTGGATTCCACTGCCAGTTTCAGCTGCCCTTGCAGCGAGCCTTGCATGTCCGACAACTGCATGTCGAAGTTTTCCAGGCGCCCGAAGATGTCGCGGCTGGCCCGTTGCAGTGCCTCGGCAGCCTCGGTGAGGTAGAGCTTTTTGCCCACGTATTCGAACAATGGCTGGCCTACCAGCTCTTCAAGCTGGCGAATCTGCAGGCTGACAGCCGGTTGTGTGAGCGACATTTCTTCTGCTGCACGGCTGTACGAGCGCAGATCGCAGACCTCGTTGAAAATCTGAAGTTGCCGTAATGTCATACGCATCAATGACTTACGCATGTATTACGCCTCGCTGCCTGCTGTCGGAAGCTGTGACTATAAGTCTTCCTTTATGGCTGACCTAACAAATATTGATTTTTATTAATTGTTGCAGGGCGCTACTGTTAATTGGCGGCTGGCCAAGCAGGCCGGGTCATGCGCAGACTGGTTTAGCCAGTCCGATAGTCAACGGTCGAGGAACATCCAAGTGATAAAAAAGATCCTGATCGCCAACCGAGGTGAAATTGCCGTACGAATAGTGCGTGCTTGCGCCGAAATGGGCATTCGCTCTGTCGCGATCTATTCCGACGCCGACCGCCATGCCTTGCACGTCAAGCGTGCCGACGAGGCCTACAGTATTGGTGCCGAGCCACTGGCCGGTTACCTGAACCCGCGCAAGCTGGTGAACCTGGCGGTGGAAACCGGCTGTGTTGCCTTGCACCCCGGTTACGGGTTCCTCTCGGAAAACCCGGAGCTGGCTGACATCTGTGCCGAGCGGGGGATCAAGTTCATCGGCCCCTCGGCCGACGTCATTCGCCGCATGGGTGACAAGACCGAAGCACGCCGCAGCATGATCAAGGCCGGTGTGCCGGTCACCCCGGGTACCGAGGGCAATGTCGCCGATATCGAAGAGGCCCTGGCCGAAGGTGAGCGCATTGGTTACCCGGTGATGCTCAAGGCCACCTCCGGCGGTGGCGGTCGTGGTATTCGCCGCTGCAACAGTCGGGAAGAACTGGAACAGAATTTCCCTCGGGTCATTTCCGAGGCGACCAAGGCCTTCGGGTCGGCTGAAGTGTTCCTGGAAAAGTGCATCGTAAACCCCAAGCACATCGAGGCGCAGATCCTCGGGGATAGCTTCGGCAATGTGGTGCACCTGTTCGAGCGCGACTGTTCCATCCAGCGCCGCAACCAGAAACTTATCGAAATTGCCCCCAGCCCGCAGCTCACTCCGGAACAGCGCGCCTACATCGGCGACCTGGCGGTGCGTGCGGCCAGGGCAGTGGGTTACGAGAACGCCGGTACCGTGGAGTTCCTGCTCGCCGAGGGCGAGGTGTACTTCATGGAAATGAATACTCGGGTGCAGGTGGAGCACACCATCACCGAGGAAATAACCGGTATCGACATCGTCCGCGAGCAGATCCGCATTGCCTCCGGGCTGCCGCTGTCGGTGAAGCAGGAAGACATCCACCACCGTGGTTTCGCGTTGCAATTTCGCATCAACGCCGAAGACCCGAAGAACAATTTCTTGCCCAGCTTCGGCAAGATCACCCGTTACTACGCCCCCGGTGGCCCCGGTGTGCGTACCGACACGGCGATCTACACCGGCTACACCATTCCGCCTTTCTACGACTCCATGTGCCTGAAGCTGGTGGTGTGGGCGCTGACCTGGGAAGAAGCCATGGACCGCGGCCTGCGAGCCCTGGATGACATGCGGCTGCAAGGGGTCAAGACCACCGCCGCCTATTACCAGGAAATCCTGCGCAACCCGGAATTCCGTAGCGGCCAGTTCAATACCAGCTTCGTGGAAAGCCACCCGGAACTGACCAACTACTCGATCAAGCGCAAACCCGAAGAGCTGGCCCTGGCCATCGCCGCCGCCATCGCCGCCCACGCAGGGCTATGAACAGCAGCTGCGAGCTGCAAGTTTGAAGCTGCAAGCAGAGTGCGTGAGAACCGCTTTTGCTTGCAGCTAAAAGCTTGAAGCTTGCAGCTCATGAGGAGATACCAATGACTAAGAAGATCTTCGTTACCGACACTATCCTGCGCGACGCCCACCAGTCCCTGCTGGCGACCCGCATGCGTACTGACGACATGCTGCCCATCTGCGACAAGCTGGACAAGGTTGGCTACTGGTCGCTGGAAGTGTGGGGCGGCGCTACGTTCGACGCCTGTGTGCGCTTCCTCAAGGAAGACCCGTGGGAGCGCTTGCGCAAATTGCGCGCCGCGTTGCCCAATACCCGCCTGCAAATGCTGTTGCGTGGTCAGAACCTGCTGGGCTACCGCCACTACAGCGATGATGTAGTGCGTGCCTTCGTGGCCAAGGCAGCGGTCAACGGTATCGATGTTTTCCGCATTTTCGACGCCATGAACGATGTGCGTAACCTGCGCGTGGCCATCGAAGCGGTGAAAGCCGCTGGCAAGCACGCCCAGGGTACTATCGCCTACACCACCAGCCCGGTGCACACCATCAAGGCTTTCGTGGAACAGGCCAGGACAATGGAAGCCATGGGCTGCGACTCGGTCGCGATCAAGGACATGGCGGGCCTGCTGACCCCTTATGCCACGGGCGAACTGGTCAAGGCGCTGAAGGCTGAGCAATCGCTACCGGTATTCATCCACTCCCATGATACGGCCGGCCTGGCTGCCATGTGCCAGCTCAAGGCCGTTGAAAACGGCGCCGACCATATCGACACCGCTATCTCCAGCTTCGCCTGGGGTACCAGCCACCCGGGTACCGAGTCCATGGTCGCGGCGCTCAAGGGCAGCGAATTCGACACCGGCCTTAGCCTGGAACTGTTGCAGGAAATCGGTTTGTACTTCTACGCCGTGCGCAAGAAGTACCACCAGTTCGAAAGCGAATTCACCGCTGTCGACACCCGTGTTCAGGTGAACCAGGTGCCGGGCGGGATGATTTCCAACCTGGCCAACCAGCTCAAGGAGCAGGGCGCCCTCAACCGCATGAACGAAGTGCTGGCCGAGATACCACGTGTACGCGAAGACCTGGGCTACCCACCGCTGGTGACGCCCACCTCGCAGATCGTCGGCACCCAGGCGTTCTTCAACGTGCTAGCTGGCGAGCGCTACAAAACCATCACCAACGAGGTGAAGCTGTACCTGCAGGGCGGTTACGGCCAGGCGCCGGGCCAGGTCAACGAGAAGCTGCGTCGCCAGGCCATCGGTAGCGAAGACGTCATCGATGTGCGCCCCGCTGACCTGCTGAAGCCGGAAATGGTGCGCCTGCGTGGTGAGATCGGCACCCTGGCCACGTCGGAAGAAGACGTGCTGACTTATGCCATGTTCCCGGATATCGGCCGCAAATTCCTTGAAGAGCGCGCAGCCGGGAAGCTGACCCCTGAAGTGCTGCTGCCCATTCCGGAGCCAGGAAAAGCGCCGTCGGCTGGCGGCGAAGGCGTGCCGACCGAATTCGTCATCGACGTGCACGGTGAAACCTACCGGGTGGACATCACCGGGGTCGGGGTCAAGGCCGAGGGCAAACGCCACTTCTACCTGTCCATCGACGGCATGCCCGAGGAGGTAGTGTTCGAACCGCTCAACGAATTCGTTGGCAGCGGCATCGGCAAGCGCAAGCAGGCCAGCGAGCCGGGCCACGTCAGCACTACCATGCCGGGCAACATCGTTGATGTGCTGGTCAAGGAAGGTGACGTGGTCCGGGCTGGCCAGGCGTTGCTGATCACCGAAGCGATGAAGATGGAAACCGAAGTGCAGGCGCCGGTCGCCGGCAAGGTAGCTGCCATCCACATCGCCAAGGGCGACCGGGTGAACCCGGGCGAGATCCTGATCGAGATCGTTGGCTGACAGGACCTTACGGTTACGATTTACCTCGGGGGGCTTCTGCCCCCTTTTTTTCGGTCGTCCAAGACAGTGCGAGCGCCCTGTCGCTTAACCGAGTGGCGGCAAATGGTCGAGGATCATTTTCTGCAACGCCTTGCAGCTGATTTTACCGCTGGCGATCTTGGCCATGCCCTTCTCGGGCAGGTAGCTCAGTTTCACGATCAGGTTTCGGCCTTGTTGTTTTTCGCGCACGGGCGCCTTCAACAGCTCGGCGATGAACCGCGCGACCTTCTCCGGTTTTGAATCCCGATGGTGGGCCCATGCCGCGATACCAAACTTCATGAAGTCCATGGCTACTTCATTGAGCGGGAACACGCCTTCAAAGCGCTGTTTGGGTTCGTAGAGGGCGATACCCATGTAAATATCCGACAGCTTGTCGACGGAGTTGACGATGCTGCGCGAGGCCGTGCGCTCCAGCAGTTCCACGATCTGGAGTGCTGTACCCACCGTAGCGAGGGTTTTCACCCCGGCACCCACTTCTGAAAACAGGTACTGATTCTTGGAGTCCGGCACGGCCTTGGTCATTTCGCCATGATCAAGAATGATGCTGTGATAGCTGCCCAAGTGCAGTTGCGGTTGTGGAGCGCGCCACCATTCGGCGCTGTCGACGTAATTGCTCATACTGATTTCCTCGATCCGTGAGTAAGACCAACCCGGTCGGAAAACCGGATTGGCGTTGGACTTACTCTCGGCGCAATCAGCATTTGCCGAAATTCGGAAAACATTCCGCAAAGGGTCATGCGACCTATCGTCGATCGCGGTAGGCCTTGCCGTAATAGGCCTCCAGCCGCGCCTGCAACAACTCCATGCCAATGGACATGATCCAGTACAGTATTGCCGCAGTGGTCAACATCTCGATGTAGCGGTAGCTTGAGCGTCCGTAGGACTGGGCCAGGAACATCACCTCCCACACCCCCATCACCGAAATCAGCGACGAGTCCTTGAGCATGGAGATGAACTGGTTCGCCGTGGGCGGGATGATGGTGCGCATGGCCTGGGGGAGGGTGACGCGCCAGAAGATCTGCGCGGGGCGCAGGCCCAACGCCAAGGCTGCTTCGCGCTGGCCGGTGGCGACACCGATAATGCCGGCGCGGAAGATTTCACTCAGGTAGGCACCGTAGTTCAGGGACAGGGCGATGATACCGGCGCTGATGGCGCCTGGGACGATGCCGAGCTGTGGCAACCCCAGATAGATCAGCAGGATCTGGATCAGCAGCGGTGTGCCTCGGAAGAACGACGCATAGAAACTGGCCACGCCGAAGGCCACGGCGCTGCTCGACAGGCGCGCCAGGGCCGTGACGAACCCCAGCAGCACCGACACCACGATCGAGCACACGCACAGGAACAGCGTCAGGGCCGCGCCCTGCAGGAAGCCGTTGGGCGCCAGGTGCAAGCCGATCAGGTTCGGCAACTTGTCGGCGATGATCGACAGCTTCAGGTCAAAGCTGAGGAAGAACCCGGCGAACAAACAGAACATCGCTGCCCAGGTCAGGTACAGCCGGGTGCGGAAACCGAAAACCCGTTGCAGCAGGCTCTGGCGTACCTGCTGGGGTGGGCGTGGGGGCTCGAAAGAAGTCATTTACTGATATCGGCGCCGATCCATTTCTGCGACAACTTGCTCAGGGTGCCGTCCTGCTTCAGCTCGGCGAACACCTGGCGCACCTTGGCGTCCCATTGAGGGTCACCTTTTTCGATAGCTACGGAGTTGGGCTCTTCATACAACGGCGCACCGGCCAGTTTGAAGCGTTTGTCCTGGTTCAGGCGCGGTTGGGCGGTGACCAGGTTGGTGAGGATGGCATCCAGGCGCTTGCCAGCGCCCAGCCCCAGATCCTGGAAGGCAACGTTGTCGGTGTCATAGGGTGCGACCTGAACGTTCTCGAAGGGGTAGACCAACGGCTTGTCTTCCGCGCCTTCGATCACCAGGTTCTTGTTCAGGTAGCTTTCGTAGCTGGAGGCACTGGTGAGGCCCACTTTCATGCCCGACAGGTCCTTGGCCGAGTGAATGCGGTCATCATTGGCGTTGACCACGATCACCGCTGGCGAGGCGTAGTACTCGACCGGGAAGTCGAACACTTCGGCGCGAGCCTTGCTTGGGGTCATGGAGCAGATGCAGATGTCGTAACGACCGCTCCAGTGGCCGGCGGCGATCACGTCCCACGAGGGGGTCTCGAGGCGCAGCGTCACGCCCAGCTTCTGGGCAACGGCCTTGGCGACGTCGACGTCGAAACCGGCCAGCTGATTCTGGTCATCGAGAAACGAGAACGGTGGATAACTTTCCATCAGTACACCAACCAATTCCTTGTGGTCCTGCACACGCTGCAGCGTGGCGCCCGCCAGAGCTTGAGTGGAGGCGGCAAGAGCCAGTAGGCCAAGGCCCAGCAATGCGCGTAGTTTCACGAAAGTCTCCTGAAGAAAATGGTTGTAAGTCAGACGAAGTGACGTATTAAATAGTTATAAGTAACTCGCTCATAGTGAGTTTTTTTCATATCGATATAAGCGGATTGCATATGACTCAAGCGGCAGTGGTAATTCTCGATGGTGGCATGGGCCGGGAACTGCAGCGCCGGGGGGCGCCGTTCCGCCAGCCTGAGTGGTCCGCCCTGGCACTGGGTGAGGCGCCTGAAGCGGTGCGTGATGTACACGCGGCTTATATCGACAGTGGTTCACAGGTCATCACCACCAACAGCTACGCGGTGGTGCCTTTTCATATCGGCGAAGAACGGTTTGCCCGTGAAGGTCAGGCGTTGGCTGACATTGCCGGGCGCCTGGCACGGGAAGCGGCTGACGCGGCGTCTGGCAAGGCACTCGTCGCGGGGTCGCTGCCGCCGCTGTTCGGCTCGTATCGCCCGGACTTGTTCCAGCCTCAACGTGTAGAGGAGCTGCTTCAACCCTTGGTCCTTGGCCTTTCCCCTCATGTAGACCTGTGGCTGGCCGAGACCCAGAGTTGTATCGCCGAGGCCCGTGCCATCCGCGCTGGGTTGCCGGCCGATGGCAAGCCATTCTGGCTATCGTTCACACTCAAGGATGAAGACACCGACGACGTGCCTCGTCTGCGCTCTGGGGAGCCCGTGGCGGAAGCGGCCAAAGCCGCTGTCGAACTGGGTGTGCAGACGTTGTTGTTCAACTGCAGCCAGCCGGAAGTGATCGGCGCGGCCATTGATGCTGCACGCGAAACGTTCGCTGCCCTGGGTGCCGATGTCGCCATTGGCGCTTACGCCAACGCGTTTCCGCCGCAGCCCAAGGACGCCAAGGCCAATGATGGCCTCGACGAATTGCGCGAGGACCTGGACCCGCCCGGCTACCTGCAGTGGGCCGCCGATTGGCGCGCCCGAGGTGCGACCCACATCGGTGGTTGCTGTGGCATCGGCCCGGAGCACATCGCCGTGCTGGCAGCCAGCCTCTAATCGGCGCGAAGCTCGCTCAGGCTTTTCATCTGACCGTTCGCGGTCTGGTTGGCATCTGCCAGCCAGGCTTCGAACGCGGCATGTACCGCTGGCCATTGGGCGTCGGTGATCGAATACCAGGCGGTGTCGCGGTTGCGGCCCTTGACGATCATGTGCTGCCAGAACACCCCTTCGAAGGTAAAGCCCAGGCGCTCGGCTGCCTGCCTGGAGCGGGCGTTATCGTTGTTGCACTTCCATTCCAGGCGGCGGTTACCCAGGGCGAACGCCAGCTTGGCCAGCAGGTACACCGCTTCAGTGCTTTTCGGTGTGCGCTGCATGGGCGCGCCGAACGCCACATGGCCAATCTCGATACGGCCGTGCTCCGGCACGATGGACATCAGGCTGAGGATACCCTCGGCCTGGCCCGTGGCCTTGTCGACCACCGTGTAGAACAACGGATCGCTACCGGCAGCCTGGCCCTTGAGCCAGGCATCGAACAGGCCGCGCTCGGCGAATGGGCCGTAGGGCAGGTAATCCCACAGCTTCGGGTCGGGGCCTTGCAGCGCGGACCAGAGGTCAGCGCCGTGGTGGGAGGCGTCCAGTTTTTCCAAGCGAATGAAGCGGCCTTGCAGGGTGGAGCCGCTGGGCAAAACAGCAGGTTGCCAATCGGCGAGGGTGTTGGACATGGTCAGTTCCTACACGGTTTTGCGAAATTGGATAAAGCCACCGCGTTCAGCAATGCGCTCATAGAGCTGGATCGCCGTGGCATTGGTTTCATGGGTCAGCCAGTGCACCTTGTTGCAGCCGTTGGCCGCGGCCGTCGCGTACACATGTTCGATCAGCTTGCGGCCCACGCCCAGCCCGCGGGCCTGCTCGGTCACGTAGAGGTCCTGCAAGTAACAGGCGTTCTCGATGCTCCAGTTCGAACGATGGTAGATGAAATTCACCATGCCGACGGCGCGGTCGTTTTCCCACGCCAGGGCCGCGTTGGTGGGCTCGGCCGGGTCTAGCAAACGCTTCCAGGTGGAATCGGCGACTTCCTGGGCCAACTCGGTCTCGTAGAAGCGCAGGTAGGTCTGCCACAGTGCAAGCCAGTAGGTTTGGTCGGCGGCGCTGACCGGGCGAATTTCAACAGGCATGGTGTCTCCTTACTGAGTCATGAGCTGGGCAACGGCGTTGTCCAGGGGATCGCTGCTGGCGGCGAGGCCCCGTTGCACACCGGCGATGTCTTCGGGGCTGCGGTTCTGGCTGAGCTTGCGTTTGCCTTCCAGGCGTCGGATCGGCACGCCAAACCCGACGATGGCCCTGAGCATGCCGTGCAGGTAGTCGGCTGGCGCATCCTCCACTTGCCAGGGCGCAGCCTGGCCAGCTTCGTGCTGGTTGGTCAGGCGGCTGACCAGGGCGTGCAAACGCTCTGGCTCGCTGAACACCTCGGCGTGACCGTAGGCATGCACCGCCAGGAAATTCCAGGTCGGCACCGCTTTGCCGTGCTCGGCCTTGCTGGGGTAGAAGCCAGGGCTTACGTACGCATCGGCGCCGCTGAAGATCACCATGGCTTCGCTGCCGTTGGCCAGGTCGCGCCACTGTGGGTTGGCGCGGGCCAGATGGCCACGCAGCGTGCCGAACTCACCTTCGTCGCGGTCCAGCAACAGGGGCACATGGCTGGCCAACAGGCCTTGCTCGCCATGGGTAACGACGATGGCCAGGCGGGTCTCGGCCATTTGCTGCTGCAGGCGTTCGATGTCGGTGTCGTGGAAAGCGGTGGGTAAATACATGGCTCGATCTTCCTCGGCGTGTGTGCTTATCCTAGGCAGCCAATTGGACCTTTGTAAGATCCATTTCCAGTCATTTGTGTAGGGCCAATCACGTGACCACCAGCACCGCTTCCCTGCCGTTCGACCCTGCGGGCATCCAGCTGGATGCCAAGCTGGGGCTAAGCCGAGGCCTGTATCAGGCGCTGCGGGCGCGAATACTCGATGGTCGGCTGGCCAGTGGTACCCGCATGCCGGCCAGCCGTGACCTGGCCCAGGCGCTCGTTGTATCGCGCAATACCGTGGTGCGGGCGTACGACCAGTTGTACGCCGAAGGCTTTCTTGCCGGAAGGGTGGGGGATGGTACGTATGTGGCGCTGTTGGAAGGCGTGCCCGAAAAACTATCCACAAAACTGTCCACAGGGTTATCCCTGGGTTTTTCCACAGGTTTATCCACAAAAACACCTGCGGATACTGGCTTTGTATCCAGTAAAGTTATCCACACCGCAGCGTCAAAATGCCTGGATGAGTATCATCTTCCACCCTTTCGCAGCGGTCCGCCGCGGGCATTCCGTGTCGGTGTTCCGGCGTTCGATCTCTTTCCATTTGCCACGTGGGCCAAGCTTTACGCGGCTTTCTGGCGAAACCCTGACCCTGAATTGCTTGGCTATGGCGACCCGGCCGGTGACCCTGAGCTACGTAGCCTGATCGCGGCCTATCTGCGCAGTTCGCGGGGGTTGAACTGCCGCGCTGAGCAAATTCTGATCACCACCGGCGCGCAGGAGGCCATAAGCCTTTGTGCACAGTTGCTGGTGGACCCGGGAGACATCGTGGCGGTGGAAAATCCCGGGTACCGTGCGGCGGGTCATGCCTTCGTCAATGCCGGTGCAAAACTCAAGGGTGTGCCGGTGGATGAGGAAGGGCTGACAGGTGCGGCGCTTGAGGAGGGTGAGCCGTGCCGCATGGTCTACGTGACGCCCGCCCATCAGTACCCCACGGGTGTGACCCTGAGCCTGGCCAGGCGCCTGGCGCTGCTGGAATGGGCTGAGCGCAACCGCGGGTGGATCATCGAGGACGACTACGACGGTGAATACCGCTACAGCGGGGCGCCACTGGCACCGTTGGCCGCGCTGGATCGCAGTGGGCGGGTGCTGTATGTCGGCACGTTCGGCAAGGTGGCTTTCCCGGCGTTACGCCTCGGCTACCTGGTGGTGCCAGAGGGGTTGGTAGAGGCGTTCTCGCGCAAGCGCGCCGTGGTTCTGCGTCATTCCGAGATCGGCACTCAGCGGGTCATGGCGCGATTCATCGCCGACGGTCATTTCCAGCGCCACATTCGCCGCATGCGCCGCGCGGCATTGGCGCGGCGCGATGCCTTGTTGGGTAATTGGCCTGAGGACATCCCCGGGGTCGGCCCGCTGCCCCAAGTAAACGCGGGCCTGCACTTTACGGTGCCGGTGGAGAGCGTGGCGCGGGAGCAGCAATTGCTGGCGTCCGCAGAAGCCATGGGGGTAGAGCTCAATGGGCTGAGCCACTACTGGCTGCCTGAGTCCGCTGAACCTGTGGGTAACCGGGCCGGCCTGGTACTCGGGTTCGCAGCCGTGGCTCCCGCTGCCACGCTGGCCGCGCTCGATCGCTTGCGCCAGGCCTGGAAAAGCTAGCATCGCCCGCACGGCGACCCCTGTGGGACCGGGCGAAGCTCGGGAAGGCCGCACTGCGGGGGCATCAGGCATACCGCACCGCCCGGCACCTTGGGAGGGAACGCCGGGCTGGGGGATTTCTGTGCAGGTGTGGCCTAGGCCAGTTCACCACACAGATCGACTTCCATCAGGCGACGGACCTCTGCCACGGGCAAACCTGCGCCCAGCAGGGCATGCAGCTTGCCAAATGCCGCTTCGCGGGTCATGCCGCCACCGGCCAGCACCCCAGCGGTGCGCAGACCGCTGCCGGCCTCGTAGACGTCGAACTCGACGCCGCCTTCCTGGCATTGGGTCACGGCCACAATCACCACGCCACGTTCGTGAGCGGCTTTCAATGCAGCGATGAAGCCTGGGTTGTCGCATGGGCCTGTGCCGCTGCCATAGCATTCCAGCACCAGTGCCTGTACACCGCTGTCCACGACCGCCTGAAATGGCTGTGCGCCAAACCCCGGGAACAGGGGCAACACTGCGACGTTGGCCAACGCCTTGGGCTGATTGTAGGCAAGTGCCGCTGGCACCGCCTCGGCACGGGCCACGCCGCCGCTGCGCTTGAGGGCGGCGAACGGGTTGCGGCCGAAGCTGCGAACCTTGGCGCAGCGGGTAGGGGCCAGCAGCTCGCCGTGGAAGTACAACTGCACGCCGTGGCGCAGGCCCTCGGCAAGCATCACCAGCGCGCCGTTGATGTTTTCCCAGGCGTCACTGTCGGGCACACCGGCAGGCAGCATGGAGCCGGTGAACACCACTGGTGCCGGCAGGCCCAGCAATTGGAAGCTCATGGCCGCCGCACTGTAGGCAAGGGTGTCGGTACCGTGCAGCACCAGCACCGCGTCGCAACCGTCCACTTCCACGGCCTGTACCACGGCCTCGCGCAGCTGCTGCCAATAGTCCGGGGTCATGTTGGCGCTGTCGATCAGCGGCAGCAGTTCACGGAACTGCCAGGCCGGGATGGCCAGGTCCGGGTGGTCGGCCAGTTGCTCGCGCAGGCGCTGTTCGAAGCCCGAGGCCGGAGCCAGGCCATTGGCGGTGGCTTGCATGCCGATGGTGCCACCGGTGTAGAGCACCATGACCTGGCGCGCGGGTACTGCTTGAGCTGGGTTCATGTCCCGGTCTCCTCACGAATGACGCCGGTATGGTCGAGCAGGGCTTCGACCACCAGCTGGGTGACATCGACCAGTTGTTTGTCAGTATCGATATCGGCAATCAACGGCAGTTCGGTGCACGCCAGCAGCACCGTGTCAGATTCGATGCCCTCCAGCATGCGGCTGAAACGCGGCCTGAGATCCGGATGTTTCGGTCCCAGTGCCTTGATGTCGTAGATAAGTTGATGCAAGGCCTGGGCCGGCGCTGGCTCGAATGCCACGTGCTGGCGCAGCGAGCGGTAGGGCGACCAATCGCCCAGCTCGGCCACGGGCCTGGCGCCCAGCAGGCATACGCGCTGCTGGCCGGTGCGGCGCAGGAAGGCGTCCAGTACGTCGCAGAATGAGACGAACGTGGTTTGCAGGTTCAGGGCGCGAATGCGTTCGGCAAACAGGTTCAAGGTGTTGCAGGCGATGGCGAAGGCCGTGACCTTGCCGTCCAGGGCGAGCACGTCCTGGCGCAATGCATTCCACACTTGCTGTTCGGTTTTTTGCAGTTCCATCGACAACCCCAGTTCGGGGTCCGAGAGGATTGACACCGCAGGGGCGTCCAGGTCGCCGCGAAACGCCTGGCCAAGGCGGCGACGGTTTTCATCCAGCAACTTGGCCCACATGTCCATCCCGGCTTCAGGCCCCGAGCCGGTGATGATCCCGAGCCTGGGCCGGGCGACATAGTCGCCCGGGGCCAGGTCGGTGGGCATGAATGCCCCGGCCATGTCAGCGTGAAGCCTGGGCTAGGTTTGCTGCGTTTTCAGCGGCTGCCGGTGCCGAGACGGCGGGCCAGGCCTTGGCGTCGATGTCCAGGTCCGGGAACTTCGCTGCGTCGAACACCGGGGTCTTGATTCCGGCCTTGCGCTGGGCGTCGTAGTCGGCCAGCAGGCGCAGGCCGACATTGAACAGCAGGGCCAGGGCGATGAGGTTGACGAACGCCAACAGGGTCATGGTGATGTCGGCGAAGGCAAACACGGTGCTCAAGTCTTCCACCGCGCCCCACACGATCAGCGCCAATACCAGTGCGCGGTAGCCGATCAGCGCCTTGCGGTTTTCCCCGACCAGGAAGCGCAGGCTGTTTTCGCCCAAGTATTAGTTGTAGAGGATCGAGGTGAACACGAACAGTGCCAGCGCCACGCTGATGAACATGCGGCCCCAGTCACCGACCACGGCGGCCAGCGAGTTCTGGGTCAGGGCGATGCCATCACCTTCGAAGCCTGGGGTGTAGAAGCCCGACAGCAGAATCAGCAGGGCAGTACAGGTGCAGATCACGAAGGTGTCCAGAAACACGCTGAACGCCTGAACCACACCTTGAGCGATCGGGTGCTCGACCTGTGCCACGGCAGCCACGTTCGGGGCGCTGCCCAGACCGGCTTCGTTGGCGAATACGCCGCGCTTCACGCCCATCACGATGGCGCTGCCCACCAGGCCGCCGAAGGCCTGATCAAAGCCGAAGGCGCTCTTGACGATGGTTTCCAGCATGGCGGGCACGTGTTCGAACTGCAGGCCGATCACGTACAGGGTCACGCCGATGTACACCAGGGTCTTGACCGGTACCAGCAGGTCGGCAACCTTGGCGATACGCTTGATGCCGCCCACGAAAACCAGGCCCAGCAACACGGCCAGCGCGATGCCGGTCTTGCCGACGTCCAGGCCGAAGGCGTTGTTCAGCGAGTGGGTCACGGCGTGGGATTGCAGGCCGTTGAAGGCAAAGCCGAAGGTCACCAGCAGCAGGATAGCCATCAGCATGCCAACCTTGCGGTTGCCCAGGCCGTGCTGGATGTAATACGAAGGGCCGCCGCGGTACTGGCCCTCGGAGTCGCAGCGCTTGTACAGCTGGCCCAGGGTGCACTCGAAGAAGCTGCTGGACATACCCACCAGGGCGGTGACCCACATCCAGAACACAGCGCCCGGGCCGCCCAGGGTAACGGCGATGCCGACACCCGCGATGTTGCCCGCGCCCACACGGCCGGCCAGGCTGAGCATCAGCGCCTGGAACGAGCTGAGCTGCCCCGAGCTGCTTTTCAGGCTGTCGCGGAACACGGCGAACATGTGGAAGAAGTGACGAAGCTGGACGAAACGCGAGCGGATCGTGAAGTAGCTGCCGAGGCCGACAATAAGCACGATCAGTACTTTGCCCGAGAGGAAGTCGTTGATGACTTCAAGCATGGAGTAATCCTCGCTGTTTGTTTTTTTATGTTGGCGAATTTGCCTGGTACGGGTGCAATGCCCAACGCCCGATTCAGGGCGCAAATGGTTGGCGATTGACCCGTTTGGAGCAATTTCGCGGGTTGATGGAAAATGATGCTACTTGATGCTACCTTCGCGCTCCTTGGCGCCATTTCGACGAGCTGCTCATGCGTGAATACCTCCCGGCCAACCTGCAACTGCTGTGTCGGCACTATCCGTCCATAGCCGAGGTATGCCGGCGCCTGGATATCAACCGTGCGCAGTTCAACAAATACCTCAGCGGCCAAAGTGTGCCGACGCCCTACAACCTCAAGCGCATCTGCGACTTTTTCGGGGTCGAGGAGTACGAGATCGGGTTGCCGGAAGAACAGTTCACCCGGTTGATCGGCGTGCGAAATCGTCATGCCGTGGAGCCCTTGCAGGCCTCCGGGCCGCAACGTGCCCTGGAGCATCTGCGCCAGCGTTCTTCGCCCGATCTGGCCGCGCATGTGGGGTACTACTACGAGTACTACCACTCCATGTCGGTTCCTGGGCGCATCCTGTGCTCGCTCGTGCACCTGCGCGAGGAGGGCGGGCACTATACCTATGAGCGCAGCGAACGTCTGCAATCACCGGCCGCCAAAGGTGAAGATTACGAGCGTTATCGCTACTTGGGCGTGGCCTATTCGCTGCAGAATCGGCTGTTTTTCGTTGATTACGAGTCGCTGACGTCCAATGAAATCTGCCAGACGGTGCTGATCCCCAGCTACAAGGCACGCATCAAGCGGCTCAATGGCTTGAAGATAGGCGTCTCTTCCGCGGACCATCGCGCGCCGGCCTGCACCCGGGTGGTGTGGGAGTTTCTGGGCAAGGACATCAACCGCGTCGAAGCGTACCAGCGCGTGCGCCTGTACCTGCCGGACGACCCGGAGATCGACAGCGACCTGCGCGAGCGCCTGGCGCAGACGCAGGTGGTGGATGGGTTGTTCCAGATTGGATAGCGCGCGAATCCTGTAGCCGCTGCCGCCAGGCTGCGGCTACAGAGGTTGCGGTGGCGGGGCAAGTCAGAAGTAGTAACCGATGTTCACGTTGGTGCGGTAGTACCACTCGTTGCTTCCGCTCGACGAGGTGCTGGTCCAGCCCGTGCCGTTTTCCGAACCGCCAAAGGGGTTGGCGTTCTTCGCCCAGGTGAAATCGACCCAGGCCATGATCGGCATGGCGATGAATTGCGCGCCCACGGTGAACATCTGCGAGTCGTCCCAGCCGCTCTTGTCTTTCATCATGCGGCTGTAGTCGTTGTAGAGCTTGATTTTCTTCAGTTGCCCCAGCGCCGGGGTGTAGATGTCGTAGCCAACGTTGACCGAGGCAAGGGTAGCCTTGGCAGCGATCAGGTAGGCAGGGGTCAGGCCGTTGCCGCCCATCAGAACAGAATCATCGCTCACGCCTGTCGGGTTCTTCGGATCGTATTCATAGCGAATGGCTTGGCCTGTGACCGACCAGGGGCCTTTATTGAAGATACCGTGGACCCCCGCCGCCCAGTAGCTGCCATTGTCATCGGTAGTGGCGTTGTACAGTTGGGAAGCGGCCAGCGATGCGCCGATTTCAGTGCTCCAGTCGCTGCCACGGAAGGTACGCGCAACGCGGGCATTGATCTGGTTGCGCTTTTCATTGTCCTGGCGCGACTGAGTGATGGCCACGGCATTGTTGTCGAGGTCGGCGTAGCGGCCGATTTCAGGCGAGTAGCGCAGGTCGGAAGGCAACATGCGTGGGAAATAACCCAGTTGCAAGTCCCAGTTCTTGTCCTTGTAACTGTATTTGAGACCAGTACCGGCACTCACTCCATAGCCCATGAAAAAGGGAATATGGTAACTCCAGCCGAACTGTGGGTAAGGTTCCAGGCCAAAAGGCTTGAAGGGTGCGCCCAGTTGCAAGTTCGAAGCGCTGTCAAAGCGGTACCCGACGTAGCCGTGGTCCACTGAGTGTTTGCCATCATCCTGAAACCAATAACCGATGTCGCCATAGGCCTGTTTATAAGTGGCTTTTATATCAAGGCGGAAGGTATCAAAGAGAAATCGACCATTGTTTTCTGTGGTCTTCCAATGTTCATCACGATAATTGGTGCGTAATGCTCCACCTATATCGAGGCTGCTATCGCCATCGTCGCTTCGCCAGGAAATATGTGGAAATGGTTTTTTCACGTCACTGGGCACATCGGGCGCCGCAGGCCCGGGTTCGGCCGCTAGTGCGGCGAAGCTGTTGAATATCAGGCCCAAGCAAATCACAGTCTTTTTCATTACGTTCCCCAACCCTGCCAAATCATTTCGGTTACAAAGCAACAGGCAACAGGACGCTGCGGCGCGGATAACGCACCAAGGTCGCGCCACACTCGTCAATAACAAGGGGTTCACTGTTTTATCGGTGGATCACCGTCTTGCGTGTGAACTCGGTAATGATTTAGCAGGAACTATGCCAGCGCCAAATATCAATGATCATTTAATTTAACTTCTTGTCTTTCAATGCTTTACATGTGAAACGGTACCGTATGTATCGTCCTTGGAACGTCTGCCGGACGCGGTAACCATCGCGTGCTTCTTTAGTGCACAAGGGCCACAAACAGGGCATAAAAAAGCCGGCTTGAAGGCCGGCTGAACGCTGCGTTATTGGATCATATATTCAGTACAAGTCGCTGACTCTTGCACCCGGAAACACACACCATCATGGACTTGTTGGCCGCTCGTTCTGCCTTGGTCAATACACCATCACGGTGGTCGACGTCGCCTTCCAGTACTTTGGTTTCACACGAGCCGCACACGCCTTCTCTGCAGCTGTAATCAATATCACAACCGGCTTCCAGTAATACATCGAGCAAGTTCAAACCGGGTTCTACCTTCAGTGTTTTCCCCGACCTGGCCAGTTCCACGCTGTAACTCGCTTGCGCCTCATCACTCGGCGGCGCCTGTTCGGCGGCGAAGCGCTCGATATGGGCGTGTGGATAACCCAGACGCTCGCAAGTGCTCTCGAAGGCATCCAGCATCGGCGTCGGGCCACAGCAGTAGAAATGGGCGTCGCCGGGCTGGTCGGCCAGGTAATGGGACAAGTCGGGCAGTGCACCTTTTTCGTCGTTGAAGTGGTAAACCACATTGGCGTCGAGGCCGGTGAGCTCCTCCACCAGCGCTGCCTCCTGTCGCGACCGGGCGCAGTAGATCAGTTGCGCCGATTTTCCCAAGGCCAGCAGTTGGCGAAACATGCAGTAGACCGGCGTGATCCCGATGCCACCCGCTACCAGCACGCTGTGCCTGGCGGTCAGGTCGAGGAAAAAATTGTTGCGGGGCCTGGAAATCGTCAGTTGCATGCCCACCCGTACTTGAGTGTGCACATACTCGGAACCACCGCGGCCGTTGCGATCACGCAGGATACCCACTACATAACGACCCTGGTCGGTTGGCGAGTTGAGCAGGGAATAGCTGCGCACCAGGCCGTTAGGCAGGTGCAGGTCAATGTGCGAGCCGGCCTCGAAAGGGGGGAACACGGTATCGCCGAAAGGGGTCAGCTCAACGCTGATGATGCCTTCTGCTTCATGGCGCAGGGTGCGAACCCGCGCGGTGAGGGTGTTGGAATTGGACATGGGTCAGCTCTCCTGCGCCGCACGTAGATCAATATCGAGCCGGGCACTGGCTTCGATTTCCACCACCAGCTCAGGGAATACCAAAGCACTCACTTCAACCAGGGTGGAGGTAGGGAAATGGGCAAAGCCGTGAAAGAATTCACGGCGTGCGCGGCCCACTTCGTCCTTGTCGGCGATGGCCGTCAGGTACACCGTGAGCCGGTAGATATTGCCGATATGGCCGCCAGCCGCTTCGACCAGAGCGCGAGCCTTGTTCAGCACCAGCAGGGTTTGCTCATACACGCCCAGCGGTGCGCCGGCCAGTGCGGCAGTACGTGTGGCGGGATGCCCGGTCATGCCGGACATCACCACCTCATTGCCGATCAGCAGGGCATTGCACCAACTGGCCGTGGCCAGTTCGGGCAGGCTCGACGCCTGAATGCGCTGAACAGGGGCGCTCATGGCAGTTGCTTCGCTTCGATCAGTTCAAGCTGGGCCTTGGCCTGGCTCTTCAGGTAGCGGCGCAGGCGCACTACGCCGAGATCGTGCTGGTAGAGGTTTTCGCGCTGGTTGGCGTCCGGCTCCATGAACTCCAGCAATACCCGGTCTTGCTCCAGCACGGCCCAGTGGCGGGCTTCCAGGCGGTTTTTGTAGAGGAAACGCCAGGTATCGCGCTGCCAGCCGGTGAGCGGGCGGGCGCGCCAGTGGAACACCGCCGCCAGGGAACGGCTGCTGGGGGTATAGCTGCCGATAATGGTGAAATTGCCACCGGGTCCGCCCGTTTTCGGGTAGGGGATTTCCAGCCGCAGCCAGTGGCAGCCGTTATCGAGGAATTCGGTCCAGTCGAAGTTGACGCCGCGCTGGCCTTCTTTCTCGAAGAAGAACCCCTGGTCTGTGTCGCGGGTGACGAACTTGGCGGTGGCTTCGCCCTCGCTCATGGAATGAGACATCTTGTGCAGATAGGTGCCGTGCATCGGGTCCATGACGTTATCGAGCACGTAGCGGTAATCGCCTTTCCATTCGGTGTAGCACAGGAAGCTGCTCCACTCGGGGGAGGTCAGTTGCTCGGGCAGCACCAATTCCGGCGGCGTGTCCAGATGGGGGTCGGTGGCATTGAACAGGAAGATGGCGCCCGCCGCCTCACGGGTATGAAACATGCGCGTGGGACGCGCGCCTTCCAATTTGCAACCCGGGCTGCCGGGCACCTTGGTGACAGTGCCGTCGCAGCGTACTTCGACGCCGTGGTAAGGACATTGCAGGCGGTCGCCCAGTACCGGGCCCTGGGATAGCGGCGCACCGCGGTGAGGGCAGTGGTCTTCCAACGCATGCACCCGGCCATCGTTATCGCGCCACAAAGCGATCTTGTAGCCGAGGCGCCGAACAGAAAGCGGTTTGTCACCCAGCAACTCGGAAGGGATTACCGGGAACCACAGGTCTTTCAGGCCGTTGGCCAAGAGGTTCTCAACAGGGTCAGCGGTCACGTGCATATTCATGTTCTTTTACCTCGGCGTCTTACGCGCCTAGCCGGGCCATCAGGGTCTTGTAGGATTGTTCGGTCCACTCGCCAGAGGTCAGGGGGCAGGGCGGGCCGGCATGGTTCAGGTGTGCCAACAGCGCAGGCAGGTCGGCGATACCACTGCCGTAGGCACGTTCGATGGAATCACCCAACAGTTCTTCGAATGGGGTGTTGGGGCGTTTGCGTGCCTGATGGGGCTGCACGTAGGGTTCGGTAATGCTCATGTCATTGGCCTCCATTGCGCACCCGTTCGCGGATCATTTCGCGCACGGGTACAAAGTCATAAGTGGCGTAGCATTCGGTACGGAATACGCCCCAGGCGGCGCGCTCCAGTTCAACGTTGACCTTGCCCAGCAAGCTCGGAGGCAGGCGCAGGGTGACGATCTGGCCCAGGCCCATGGCCACGGTCCACGACACCACTTCCACGCCTTCTGGCGGGAAGCTTTCCCACCAGCCCACCTTTTTCATGTGGCCTTGGATGTCTTCCAGGTTCTTGGACTGGTCATGCTTGAGCAGCACGGTCAGCAGCAGGTGCTCGCTCATCGCTGGCCGCCTTCTTTCGGCTTGTCGGTGAGGAATTTTCCCTGGGGCGCTTCAACGTGTTGCTGACGGCGGGTGTGACCGTCGATGCCGCCTGCAATGGCCCATTCGGCGAACACGGTAGGGCCGGGCTCGAATTCCCGTGGTTGCCATTCGCCGGTCAGTTGGTCTTCGTCGGCGTAGTACTCGATCAGCGCGCCAGCGGGGTTCTTGAAGTACCAGAAGAACGCCGACGACACCGGGTGGCGGCCCGGGCCGATTTCAGTGGCCCAGCCGCTGCGCGATATATGCATGCCACCGCCAAACACTTCGTGCACGTCGCGAACGGTGAAGGCCACATGGTTCAGGCCGGCGCGCGGGGCAGGCAGTTGCAGCATGAACAGGTCATGGTGGCCGCCTTCCTCGGCGGTACGCAGGAAGGCGCCGCGGTTGGGGTAGCGGTCCGAGGCCTGGAAGCCGAAACGGTCGTGGTAGAAGGCTTCGCAGGCATTCACGTCGGTGACGAAGAACACCACATGGCCCACTTCTATGGGCGTCGCGCGCTCATAGATCGGTGCGGGTTTATTGATGCGGCCCTTGGTTTGCCAGGTGTTGTGGCCGCTGCATTCGATGTCCAGTTCGCGCTTGCGGGTCACTTGCAGGCGAATGGCCAGGCCGTTGGGGTCTGTGCAGCCGATGCGGCCGTTGCCTTCAACGAAGCCCGGGTCGTTGGCGATGCGTTCGCTGTATAGCGCCAGGTCGGCTTCGCTGGCCACGCCCCATACCACTTCGCGCACGGTCGAGCCACTTTCGATGGCCGGCGGCAGGCCAGGCTTGTCGATGGCAGCCAGCACTACGCGGCAGCCGTTGAGGGTTTCGAAGACGACTTCGTCAGCCTGCTCGCTGACCTTGTTCAGGCCCCAGTCGGCAAAGAAGCGCGCGCAGGTGTCGAGGTCTTCGACGCCGTAGGTGACTTCATCAATACCTGAAACGCTCATGACGCTACCCCTTGGTGCCCGCTGGCCCAGGCCAGAGGCTGTTCGTTCATACCCCAGTAGAGGCTCTTCTGGTCCATGTACTGCACAATGCCCAGGCGGCCTTTTTCCCGGCCCAGGCCGCTGTCGCGCCAGCCGCCGAAAGGCGTGGAGACAGAGAATTGCTTGTAGGTGTTGATCCACACCGTACCGGCCTGGATCTTGCGGCCCAGCGCCCAGGCGCGTTTGTAGTCACCGGTCCAGATGCCGGCTGCCAATGCATACAGGCTGTCGTTTGCCTGTTCGATCAGTTCGGCTTCGTCATCGAATGGCATGGCTACCAGCACCGGGCCGAAGATTTCCTCCTGGCAGGTTTGCTGCCTGTTGGTCAGCCCTTCGATGATGGTGGGGGGGAAGAAATAGCCGTTGTCGTAGATACCGCCCACGGGGCGCTGCCCACCCAGGCGCACGGTGCCCCCTTCGGCCAGCCCCAGGGCCACATAGCGTTCTACCGATTCTCTATGGCTGGCGCTGATCAATGGCCCCATCTGCGTGGTTTCGTCGGCTGGGTCGCCCAGACGCAATGTTGCCGCGCCGGCCACCAGGCGCTCCATGAAGGGTTCATAAAGCGAGCGCGCTACGAATAGCCGCGAACCTGCGATGCACGCTTCGCCCGAGGAGCTGAAAATACCGTACAGCACACCGGCAACGGCGTGGTCGAGATCAGCATCGTCAAGGACGATGGTTGGCGACTTGCCGCCCAGTTCCAGCGACACCGGCATCATCTTCTCGGCGGCGATATGCGCGATATGCTTGCCGGTTCGAGTGCCGCCAGTGAACGACACACGCTTGACCAGCGGGTGCTGGACAAGGGCGTCGCCCAGCACCGAGCCCTTGCCGGGCAGTACGCTGACCAAGCCTTGGGGCAGGCCGGCGTCTTCGCAGATGCGCGCCAATTGCAGGGCCAGCAGCGGGGTGATTTCCGCCGGCTTGATCACCACCGCATTACCGGCGGCCAGCGCCGGGGCTACCTTCTGCGCTTCGCTAGCAATGGGCGAGTTCCAGGGGGTGATGGCCGCGACCACCCCCATGGGTTCATAGACGCTCATGGTCACGAAGTCGCCGCGCGACGGCGTGATGGTTTCTTCCAGTGTTTCACAGGCGGCGGCGAAGAACTGAAACGTACCTGCAGCGCTGGCCACCAAGGCGCGCGTCTCGCCGATGGGTTTGCCGTTGTCCTGGCGTTGCAATTGGGCCAGTTCTTCACTGCGCTCTCGAATCAGCGCAGCGATGCGGTACAGCACGCTGGCGCGCTCATGGGGTTTGCGCTGGGCCCAGCCGCTATGCAGGAACGCCTGATGGGCGCCTTGCACGGCTTCTTCTACGTCGTTCAGGTTGGCGGCGTTGAGCCAGGCCACGGGTTCACCAGTGGCGGGGTAGCAGCTGGCATAGCGCTCGCCGTGGCCCAGGCGCCAATGGCCGGCGATGCAAATGGGTAAAGTCTGTTCCAAGGTCATGTTCATCCCCTAGATGGAAATCGCATGGGCGTGGTTGCCCAGGGCACGCACCACGCTGTAGACGGTAAGGGCGGACGTTTTCGGGTTCGCTTGCAACGGCTTGCCGCGCAGGCTCAGCTCGAAGCCACCAAAGGCGCCACGGGCTTCGAACTGGTGTACGTTTTCGTCACTGTGCGGGTCGGCGATCAACGTCACGTGGGTGCGGTCCAGGCCGATGCCAGCCAGCGACAGGGTGGCCGCCACGTTGGCGTTTTTGGGGTAAAGCTGCGCGGCCAAGCGGGCACTGCCCTGGAAGATCACCGTTGCTTCGGTGATGGCATCCAGATCGCAAGCGTTCTCGCCTGGGGTGTTCTTCCAGGCCCGTGCCGGTTTTCGGCCAACGTAGTTCACGGCGTCCAGGCCGCCGACCTTGGCGGCAGACAACGCATCGATACCGCCGATGGCACCAGGCAACAGTTCGATACGGGTCTGGCCGCGCTCGGCCGCTGCCTCCAGGCGTTCCACCAGGCCGACCTCTGAAAGTGCGCCCACCGAGACAATCAGGCAGGCGATGCCACGTTCCAGCGCAGGCAACACATGCTCTTCGATGGCGCGGTGGCCGGCGCATTCGACCAACAGGTCGGGGCGCGCGTCGGCGGGCAGGGTGGTGAGTACCTGCGGTGGCCTGGCGAAGCTGGCAAGGCGCTGGCGCACCAGGTCTTCGGACCCGGCCGAAGCGATGACATGGTCAACGCACAGGGTCGGGTCCTTTTCCAGCAGTTCCAGAACGCCGACGCCAATGGCGCCGCAGCCGATCATGGTGATATGCAGCATGGCGCAGTCCTCAGGCGGTGGCCTTTTGAGCCTTGGTTTCGCTGTTGGGCGGGCCGGCGAACTGGGTGGCAAACCCACCGACCGCGAGCATGTCCACTTCCAGCAGAAACGGACCTGGTTCGGCCAAGGCGCCTTCGATCACGCCGCTGAAATTTTTCAGGTCGCTGACCAGCGCGTGGCGCAGGCCCATGGACGCGGCCAATTGGGTGTAGTCCGGCGTGTGCAGTTCCACGTAGGCGTGCCGGGCGCCGTAGATGGCATCCTGGATGTTGCGAATCACACCGTAGCGCTGATCGTTCATCAGCAGGATCACCACGTTGGCCTTTTCCTGCACCAAGGTCGCGAGCTCACCCAGGTTCAGAATGAAGCCACCGTCGCCAGCCAGGGCGAACACTTTGCGCTCCGGCGCGGTCTCAGCGGCAGCAACTGCCGCGCCAATACCCATGGCCAGCGCTTGGCCAATACCACCGCCCAAGGCGTGCACGCCTGCGCGTGGATGGAACAGGTTGATAAGGCGGTTGCCCCAGATGCTGTTGGACAGTGTCACGTCGCGTACCCAGGAAAAGTGGCGACCGGTGACGGCTTGCAGTTGTTCCACGAGGGCGCTGTAGGGGCCCAGATCCGTATTCAGCTGCGCGCGCGACTTGGCGCGCACCTGCAATAGTTCCACGTGGAACATTGGGTCTATATTCAGCCGACCTTCCAGCCGGTCTGCCAAACCGTCCAAAGCCAGGGCGGTATCGCCGCACACGAACTGGTCGCTGCTGTAGCTGCGGCCTTCAATCGCTGGGTTGGCGTCGATGCGCAGGGTGGTTTGCGGCAGTTTCAGCGCGTACTTGAAGGTTTCGTTGGAGCGCAGACGCGAACCGGCTACCAGCAGTACGTCGCAGGATTGCATGAACTGTTCCACGGCGCGGTTCTGGGAGAAGGCGCCCAGGCAGCGTTCATCGTCTTCGTTGACGACGCCGCGCCCTTGGGTAGAGGTAATGACACCGACGCCCATTTCCAGCAAACGCTTCACTTGTTTGCCCGCATGACGCGCACCGCCACCCAGCCACAGCATCGGTCGTTTGGCGCCAGCCATGCGCTCGGCCAGGGCATCCAGGGCTTCTGGTGCCGGCACGGCCACCGGCACAGGCAGTGGCGCCAGGTCGGTTGGCATGGTGATGAAGGTCGATTGAATGTCGATCGGGATCTCGACACTGACCGGCCCTGTAGGCGCGGTGAGTGCGGTTTGCACGGCAAGCTTCATGGTGCTCAGTGCAGTCTCGACGCTGCGTACCCGAAAGGCGGCTTTCGACACTGCCTTGAGCATGGTCAGTTGGTCGCGCGCCTCATGGATGTAGGCAAACTCCTGGTCCAGGTATTGGGTCTCGATCTGCCCGGTGATATGCAGCAACGGTGTGCCTGCGGTCTGTGCTTCCACCATGGCACCGGCAGCATTGCCGGCAGCGGTTCCCGTGGAGGTCAGGCACACACCCAGCCCGCCCGTGGTGCGGGCGTAGGCATCGGCCATGTTGGTGGCGCCGGCTTCACCGCGGGCCATGACGAAACGGATGTTGCCGCGTACCGCGAAGGCATCGAGGATAGGCATGTTGTGGATGGAGATCACGCCGAACGCTGCCTTGACGTCGCACTGCTCGAGGAAGGCGGTGATAGCGGCACCTACGGTGACTTGGTTGTCGTTACGCATGACGGGACAGGCCTCCAGAAACATCGATATGGCTGCCTGTGGTGTAAGCCGACAAGGGCGAAGCCAGGAACAGGATCGCGCGGGCTGCCTCTACGGGCAGGCCCAGGCGGCCCAAGGGAATGTGTTTGCGCTGCGCCAGTTGCGCGGTCCACTGGGACCAGTCCAGGTGGCGTTCTTCGCGGGCCTCGAAGCGGCGCCGCCATTGGCCGGACTCCACCAGGCCGATGAGAATGCCGTTGACCCGAATGCCCTGTTCAGCAAATTCGGTGGCCATGGAACGCACCAGGTTTTTCAGCCCCGCGCGGGCAGCGGAGGTGGCGACCATGTGTGGCTCTGGCTGGCTGGCCAGCAGTGAGTTGACGCAGACGATGGAGGCGCCGGCCTGACGTTGCAGTTGGGCCATGAAGGCACGTACCGGGTTGATCACGGAGAAGAATTTCAGGTTCAACTCTTCGGTCCAGGCCGCATCAGTGGTGTCTGCGAACGTTGAGACGCGACCTTGGCCGGCATTGTTGATCAGCATCTGGGCCGGGCCGAACGCCGTGTCGGTGGCGGCGGCAAACGCCTGGACCGAGGCTGCGTCGAGCACATCGCAGACCTGGGCCAGCAAACCCGCTTCTGGAAAGCGCGTACGCAAGTCGGCCTCGGCGCTGCGCAGACGGTCTTCGTCGCGGCCGCAGAAGGCAACGTTGGCGCCGGCTTCCAGCAGTAGTTCCACGCAGGCCAGGCCAATGCCGGACGAGCCGCCGGTGACGACCGCCGTGCGACCCTGGATTTGATAGAGGCTCATGTCAGTCCCTCATCAGCGCGGTGACACGGCTGCCATGGCTGGGCGTGTAGTTGAGCAAGCGCGAGAGTTCGTCGGCATTGCGACGGACCTGGGCCAGGGTTTCCTCGAAGTTGACGTGACCTATCTGGGTGGTCGGAATGGTCACACCCAGCGCCGCGACGATCCGGCCGCTGTGGTCGCGTACCGGGGCGGCGACGGTGGAGATCGCCGATTCAAAAAACCCCTCGCCGCTGACATAGCCGCGCTGGCGGTCGCCCTGCACCAGGTCGAACAGTTCCAGCACGGTCTTGGGTGTGCACAGGGAGTGCTGTTCAAGGTGCTCCTCAGGGTACAACTCGCGCAGCTCGGCCAAAGACAAGTCTTCCAGCAGAATGCGCCCCAGCACCGTGGCATGGGCGGGCAGGCGTGTGCCGACATTGACGGCGCTGGAGAACACCGACGGCGGCGAAACCTTGGCCACGTAGACAATCGAGCGGCCGTCGCGCACCACCAGGTTGCTGGGGTAATTGAGCTTGTCGCACAAGCGCGCCAACAGCGGTTGGCCCAGTTCGGTCAGCTCCAGCGAAGCCAGGTACTCGAAGCCCAGGCGCAGTACCGACATGCCCAGGCGGTATTCGTTGCCGCTGCGAGTCACGAAGCCCATGGTTTCCAGGGTGGTCAGCAGGCGAAAGATGGTCGAGCGTGGCAGTTCCAGGCGGCGGGCCAGTTCCGGGGCAGTGAGCGTGCGGTTCTGGCGGCTGAATTCGCACAGCAGCAACAAGCCGCGCTCCAGGCCCGGAACGATGTATTTGTCCTGTGCATCTTTAGTCAGATCGGTGTCGGTCATTGTGCACTACCTGTCAGGAATTCCTTGAGGGCATGGGCCAGGCGGCCGGCCACGACATGCGGTTGTTCGATAGGGCTGGCATGCCCTGCATCGGCGATCAGGTTGAAGCTGGCGCCCAGTGCCTTGGCCAAGGTCAGGCAGGTCTCGGGCGCGGTGATGGCATCGGCTTCGCCGCAGTGCACTTCGCATGGCACGGGCAGTGGGGCATGGCGAAGCAGGTCATCGCCGCACAGCAGTTCGATGGCCTGGCGGTAGCCCTGTTGGTTCAGCTGCGCCATGTTCCAGTGCACCCAGGCCAACGCCTTGGCGGTGGGCCGCGCCGAGAGCATGGCGCTGCTGCGTTGGGCGGCCATTTGGGCAATGCCCAGTTGTTCCAGCGTTGTCAGGCGCTTGCTGCGGACCTGCTGGCGCTGGACCTCCCGGGCAGGGTCGCCGTAGCCGCGGGCGGGGCTCAGCAATACCAGGCGGCTGACGCGTTGCGGGTGCAGGTGGCTGAACGCGGCGGCAGTGATCGCCCCCAGCGAATGGCCGACCAGCACGCAACGTTCGATGTTCAATGCATCCAGGGTGTGGAGCAGGCGTTCGGCGTAGTCCTCGGCACGGGGTGCCGCTGGCCTCAGCGGCGTCGAAGCGCCGTACCCCGGGGCATCCCACGCAACTACCCGAGCGTGCTGGCCAAGTTGCAGCGCCACTTCCAGCCACGAGCCGGCGCCCGAACCGATGCCATGCAACAGCACGATGGCGGCGCCGCTGCCGGCTTCGCGAATGGCTTGCTGATCACCAGCCATGTCCAGCAGACGCTGGGCGAAGCGGTTGGCTAATAGGGTTTGCAGTTCGGTACAGGGGTCGAGGCTTTCAGTGGCGTGCATGTCGGTTTACCCGCGTTTGATCGAAGCCAGAGGGTGCTCTGGCGGATAGGTCGGGGTAACCGGCTTCTTGGCGCCGAGCATCACGCACATCAACGCATCTTCGTCGCCGATGTTGATCTCCTCGCGATAAACGCCTGGCGGCACCGAGATCACGTCGCGGTCGGTGAGAATGGTTTCGTAGCGCTCGCCGTCTTGCTCGATCACCACCTTGAGCTTGCCGCGCAGCACGAAGAACACTTCTTCCACGTCGGTGTGCAGGTGCGGGGGGCCTTCGTGGCCGGCCGGGATCACCATGGTGGAGAACGTGAAGTTCTCTGAGGGAATGGTGTTCATGTCGGTGCTGACACCGGTGCCACCGGTGCCGATATAACGCATTTGCGCACGGCGATACTTGGGGTCGTAGTCGGCCTGGAATTTCAGCGCGTTCCAGTCGTATTTACGGGTCTCGTAGCGTGCGATGCGGGTCTGCATCCAGGCTTCAAGGCTGGTACCCTCGGGGCGTTCCCAGCTTTTCGGGGCTTGTTGTTGTGCGGCTAGATCAGTCACGGCTATCTCCTTTTCAGGGCATGACGAACCCGCCGTTGACCGGCAGGGTTTGTCCAGTAATGAAGCGGGCAAGGTCGGAAAGGGCGAAGATCACTGCGCCGCTGACATCCTCGGGCAACTGCGCGCGCTGGATGGCGCGCTGCTCGGTGTAAAGGCGGTGGCGGGCTTCGGGCACATAGGCGGTGGCTTCCACCAGCACCAGGCCTGGGGCGATGGCATTGACGGTGATGTTGTCCTTGCCCAGTTCGCGGGCGAGGCTGCGAGTCATGGCAATGACGGCGCCCTTGCTGGCGACGTAGGCAAGCAGGTTGGTGGCGCCCCACAGCGGGGTGTCGGAAGCCAGGTTGATCACCGCGCCGGTACCGCTCTGGCGAAGGGCGGGCAGGCATGCCCTAGTCATCAGCCACGTCCCGCGTACGTTGACTTTCATCACCGTATCCCAGGTGTCGATGTCCAGTTCTTCGCAGGTCTTGCCGCCAGAGTTGGTCACTGACGCGTTGTTGACCAGGCCATCGAGGCCTCCCAGGCATTGGCAGGCAGCGGTGACGCAGGCGTCGATGGACGCGGGGTCGGCGAGGTCGACCACCAGGCCCGTCACATCCAGGTCCATGGCCACCAGTTCGGCGGCGGCCTGTTGCACGCGGTCGGCGAGGATGTCGGCGATCACCACTCGGGCGCCGGCCCTGGCGATGGATTCGGCAAAGGCGAAGCCCAGGCCACGGGCGCCACCGGTGACCAGTACGCGGCGGCCTTCGAGCAGTCGAATGGAGGGCTTCATCATTGGGTACTCAGCATGGCTTTGGGCAGGTAGTGCAGAACGCGTTTCTCGGCCCAGACCACGGCGCCGTAGGCGAGCACACCAATCAGGGTGAGCATGACGATGGCCACGAACACGCCACTGGTGTTGCCCTGGCCTTCGGCGTCTACCAGCAGGAAGCCAAGCCCCTGGTTGCCGCCCACCAGCTCGCCCACGGTGACGCCGATCACGGCCAGGGTGGAGGCGATGCGCAGGCCGGAGAACAAGGCAGCCATGGCCGAGGGGAACTCCACCAGGCGGAAGATCTGCCAGCGGCTGGCATTCATGGTGCGCACCAGGTTGATCATGTCCGGGTCCACGGTGCGGATCGCCGACAGCACGTTGATCATCACCGGGAAGAACACGATCAGGATGGCGATCAGGATCTTGGGGTAGATGGTGTAGCCCAGCCACATCACGAACAGCGGCGCGAA
>Ga0105250_10000144_pt1 | contig 62436 bp, 55 predicted proteins | sample KBSS54metaG_FD_80425 | JGI IMG/M metagenome (GOLD analysis project Ga0105250, IMG submission 80425) | Switchgrass rhizosphere microbial communities from Kellogg Biological Station, Michigan, USA - KBS S5-4 metaG | ecosystem: Host-associated > Plants > Roots > Rhizosphere > Soil | place...
CTGCCTCACGCAGAAAACCAATGATCTGTTCTTCCGAATATCGCTTCTTCATGTCCGATCTCCTCAGGGCTATTGGATCGGACTCTAATCACCAGTGCTACTCAAAATTGGGAGGACGTCGCAGGCTCGCGGATAGCTATAAAAGTACTTCTCACCACCAAGTTCCATCAACTCACCGTGTCGACGCCACGCTCTGTTGACTGATCATCAACGACTGCAAACCTTTCGGCGACAACACGTGTTCAACACCCAGCACAACGCCGCCGACGATGCCGGCACGTTTGCCTAGAAGGCTAAGTTCGATCGACAACTTGCGCGTGGCGAGTGGCAGCGCGCGTCGATACACCACCGAACGCGCACCAGCCAACATCTCAGCGCCAAATTCCGTCATCCGTCCGCCGAGCACAATGACGTTGGGATTGTAGAAATGCACGAGCATTGCCAGTAGCTCACCAATATCTTCAGCGGCCGTTCTCACCATTGCAGCAATCTGCGTCGATGAATCCGGTTGCGGCATCGGCGCATCTTCATCCAGTCCGAGCTTGCTCATGATGGCACTGAACGAGGCAAACGCTTCGATGCAGCCGGTGTTGCCGCAGCGACAGAGCTCGTTGTGGTCGGGCATGCGCACATGACCGATATCGCCCGCCGCACCATCGACGCCGCGATGGAGTACGCCTTCATGAGTCACAATGCCGCAGCCGATGCCGGTAGAAACTTTGACAAACAGAATGGGACACTGCGACGCGGGACGACAGCGCGCTTCGCCCAACGCCATCAAATTAACATCGTTATCGACCAGCACTTGAGCCATCGCAAAGTCTTTCTTGAAGGCACTGGGCAAGGGATAGTTATCCCAGCCCGGCATGATCGGCGGATGTGTCGGTGTGCCGGTTGCAAAATCGATCGGCGCGGGTAATCCCACCACGATCAAACGCACGCTGTCGGCGTTGATGTTGTGCTGTTGCAGCAATGCATGAAATTCATTGCGCACATCTGCCAGCACGGCCTCCGGCCCGCGCGCCACGTGAGTGGTGATGGCGCGCTCGGCAATGAAGTGCTGGCCAAAATCGGCCACGCCCAGCCGGCCGTGGCTTGCGCCGATATCCGCGACAAGGATGACTCCCGCTTGCGGGTTGAGACTCAACACCGTAGGTGGTCGGCCACGCGTGACGGCTGCTCCCTCATGCTCCGATAACAGATTGATCCGCAGCAATGGCGCCAGATACTGCGATACCGTGGAGCGAGCCAGTCTCGTGACCCGTGCGAGATCCGAGCGGGAGGTTGCAACGCCGGAAGCGACCAGACGCGCAAGGTAACTACTCATATGTTGCACATGTTCAACTTGCGCGACGGAAGTAGAATGCAAGCCGAGATTCAGCCAAGGCAACATGCGTCCTCGTTTGCTTTACGTCGATTGACGAAATAAATACGTCGATATACACACCTGTCGTGTGCTTTTATTCTCGCAGCTCGCGTATGAGATGAAAACTTGGACACGCTAATTAGAACCTATCTCAAAACTACTGCGCTCGGTATCTTGCGTCGCGGCGGTGCTCGGCATCCTCATTTATTACGCATAAACTCCGGTGCCTGCGCTCCGGCGCAACGCAACCTACCGTCGCTCGCTACGTTTTGAGATAGGTTCTAGACAATCAAGGGGGAACAACCATGTGGTCACGCCGTAGCTTCTTGCAGCAAGCTTCGCTTGCCCTGGCATCGATGACTATCCCTAACTCGTATGCAGCGACTGCAAAAGTGGGGCCGTACGGCAAACCCATTGGTATTCAGCTATACACATTGGCAGCAGCAGCGGCAAAGGATCTGCAGGGTACGCTTGCCACACTTGCCGAGATCGGCTATCGCGAAATCGAGTTGCCCGGCGGACCCCTGCGCAAGCCGGTTGCCGAGGTGAACAAACTGTTTGCGGATCTCGGTCTTTCGTGTCCCAGTATTCACGCCGGCATGCAGGAATTGCAGGCCAATGCGCAGGAAAAAATAGAGCTGGCGCGAGCGCTCAATGCGCAGTATCTGGTCTGTGCGTTTCCGTCGACTGCTGACGCGCGTTTTGCGACCAACCCTCTCAAGGCTGCGGCGGGGATGACGTTGGCGGATTGGCAATGGAACGCCGAGCAGCTCAATCGCGTCGGCGCGCTGGCCAAGCAGGCCGGCATTCGTCTGGCTTATCACAACCACAATCTGGAGTTTCGCGCGTTCGATGGAAAACTCGCATTCGACGAACTGCTGCGTCTTACCGATCCCGCCTTGGTCGCTTTCGAAATGGACATCGCCTGGGTCGTTACCGGTGGCGCAGATCCATTGCACTATCTGCATGATCACGCGAATCGCATCGAACTTCTGCATCTGAAAGAAGTTCGCAAGGACCTGCAAGTGGTGGTCGATCAGATCAAGGCACAGACCACCGAACTCGGCAGAGGCTCGATCGATTGGCCGACGCTGTTTAAAGCAGTGAACCCAAAACATGTCCGGCACTACTTCGTTGAACAGGAAAATTTCGAAGGCCCGCCGCTCGATGCGGTAAGGGTCGACTTTGAATATCTGGCCAATCTCGGCACTCGGATTTAATCATGATCAAGGGTCCCGCCATTTTTCTTGCGCAGTTTGTCGATGACGCTGCGCCCTTCAACTCGCTGCGTTCGATCGCACAATGGGCAGCGAACCTTGGTTATCAAGGTGTGCAAATTCCGACCTGGGATGCTCGACTGATCGATTTGCAGCGAGCGGCCGAAAGTCAGGATTACTGCGACGAGATCAAGGGCATACTCGCCGAGTCAGGCGTGGTCATCAGTGAGCTGTCGACTCACTTGCAGGGGCAACTGGTTGCCGTCCATCCCGCCTATGACATTGCATTCGATGGTTTCGCGGCACCGCAAGTGCGTGGCAATCCGCAAGCACGACAGCAATGGGCCGTCGAACAATTACGTCTTGCAGCACGCGCCTCACAGCGTCTGGGATTAACAGCGCACGCCACGTTCTCCGGTGCGTTGGCTTGGCCATATCTTTATCCGTGGCCACCGCGTCCCGCAGGGCTTATCGACGCTGCATTTGAAGAACTTGCACGACGCTGGCAACCGATCCTGGATGCGTTTGATGCTGTTGGGGTTGATGTATGTTTTGAGCTGCATCCGGGTGAAGACTTATTCGATGGTCTTACCTTCGAGCGCTTCCTTGCCGGCGTAAATAATCACGTACGCTGCAACATCCTGTACGACCCAAGTCACTTCTTGTTGCAGCAGATGGACTACCTCGGCTTCATCGATGTCTATCACGAACGCATCCGTATGTTTCATGTCAAGGATGCGGAGTTTCAACCATCGGCGAAACAAGGTGTGTATGGCAGCTTTGCACCGTGGGTTGAACGCGCGGGACGGTTTCGTTCTCTCGGCGATGGACAGATAAATTTCAACGGCATCTTTTCCAAGTTAACCCAGTACGGCTTTGCGGGTTGGGCTGTGCTTGAGTGGGAATGCTGTTTGAAACATCCCGAGCAAGGTGCCGCTGAAGGTGCAAGTTTTATCCAGCGTCATTTGATTCGACCCACCGAACACGCCTTTGACAATTTCGCCAGCGCCGGCGATGCAGCGGCCAATCGCCACATGTTGGGACTCAAGTAACGTATGGGTAGCGAAATAAACTCCGGTTTGCAACGGCGACGTCTGCGCCTCGGCATGATCGGCGGTGGTCAGGGCGCATTCATCGGCGCTGTGCACAGAATGGCAGCGCGTCTGGACGATCGTTATGAGTTGGTTGCTGGCGTGTTGTCATCGACGCCGGAGCGCGCACGTAGCAGCGGCGCCGAATTGTTGCTGGCTGCAGATCGCGCCTACGCTTCAGTCGATGCCATGCTGGCGGCGGAATCGCAGCGTGCAGATCGCATTGATGCTGTTGTCGTCGTGACGCCTAATCACTTACATCATGCGATGTCACGCCGCTGTCTTGAAGCGGGCTTTCATGTGATCTGCGATAAGCCGCTTACAAATACCGTCAGTGAAGCGCGTGAGCTGCTGGAACTATCGCAACGTGCGCAGCGCGTGCTCGCCGTGACCTATAACTACAGCGGCTATCCGTTGGTGCGACACGCACGCGAATTGATCGCAAGCGGCGAACTCGGCACGCTACGTGTGGTGCAAGTCGAATACGCACAAGGTTGGTTGTCGAACCGACTGGAAACACAAGGCGACAAACAAGCGCAGTGGCGAACCAATCCCGAACAGGCAGGTGTGGCCGGCTCAGTAGGTGATATCGGTTCGCATGCGTTTCATCTGGCGGAGTTCGTAACCGGTTTGTGCGTGTCGCATCTCGCGGCCGATTTATCGACGCATGTGTCGGGACGCATGCTGGATGACAATGCCAATATGATGCTGCGCTTTGTTGGCGGCGCACGCGGCAGTTTGTGGACCAGTCAAGTGGCGGTTGGCCGCGAAAACAATCTGTGCCTGCGCGTGTTCGGCGAGAAAGCGAGCCTCGAGTGGTCACAAGAATCACCGAACCACTTGCGCTTTGCACGTCAAGGTGCGGCTCCCGTGCTCATCACTCGAGGCGGACCGCAGGTGGGTGCAACTGCAACGCATGAAACTCGCGTGCCCGCTGGACATCCCGAAGGTTACATCGAAGCGTTCGCGCAGATTTATCGCGACATTGCTGATCTCATCGCTGCCGATGGCAATGCGCGCACGCTGTCGAATGCCCGATTGGTACCGACTGCAGCAGATGGTTTACGCGGCGTGCAATTCATTCATGCGGCGGTTGAGTCGAGTCGTCGCGATGCGGCATGGATTGCACTGTAGATTTCTTACATAAATAACAAACGATCATGGTCATGGGGGAGAGATGAATTCAACCGCAACCACACAGTCGGTGTCGCATAGGCTATTTGCGACCTGCTACGCCGCACTCGTTACCACCGCGTTCTGTTTCGTGACGCGCGCGTTTGTAATCGATGACTGGGGTCACGAGTTCAATCTCTCCGCGACGCAAAAGGGAGAATTGCTGGGTGTCGGTCTGTGGCCGTTTGCCATCAGCATCGTGCTACTCAGTTTGTTGATCGACCGACTCGGCTTTCGCGTTGTTCTGTGGTGCGCTGTTGCCTGTCATATCGGCGGCACGCTCATGCTTGTCACCGCGCATGGCTACTGGCCTTTGTACATTGGCACCTTCATCCTTGCGCTTGGCAACGGTGCGGTGGAAGCCGCTGCGAATCCGCTGGTTGCCACCGCCTATCGTCACGATAAAACCAAGTGGTTGAACATGCTGCATTCCGGCTGGCCCGGCGGACTGGTGCTGGGTGGTTTGCTTGCGCTGTTTCTCAATACGCTGGATTGGCGCTGGAAGATTGGCCTGGTGATCATTCCAGTGCTGGTGTACTCGTTCATGCTGCTAAAACAACACTTCCCGGTCAGTGAGCGTGTCGCCGCCGGCGTGTCGTATCGCGACATGCTCGCTGAAGCCGGATACGTGAGCACCTTCATCGTCGCGTGCTTGATCGTGATTGAACTGGGTCGCGTGTTCCAGTGGCCGACCTGGCTGCAAGTGCTGCTGGTTGGGTTATCGACCGGCACATTTGCGTGGTACACACGTTCACCGGGACGTTTGTTATTCGTCTTGATGTTGCTGATCATGATGCCGCTGGTTACGACAGAACTCGGCACCGATAGTTGGATTGCGTCGCTGTTGGAACCGGAAATGGCCAACCTCGGCCTGCAGCCTGGTTGGGTTCTGGTGTACACCTCTGCACTGATGCTGGTGTTACGTTTATTCGCCGGACCGTTGGTGCATCGTTTCTCGCCGCTGGGTTTGCTCGCAATCTGTTCAGCGATTGCCGCCGTAGGTTTGTACAGTTTGGCCACTGCAACCGGTGCCGCCGTGCTGCTTGCCGCGACGCTTTACGGTCTCGGCAAAAGTTTCTTCTGGCCAACTTCCATCGGCTTTGTTGCCGAGCAGTTTCCCCGTGGCGGCGCGGTGACGATGAACGTGATTGCGGGTGTCGGCATGCTCGCAGTCGGCATCGTTGGATCCGTCGTGCTCGGTTCGATTCAAGATCGCGCTGTCGATACGGCATTGGCCGCGCATGATGCACGTTACAACACGCATCTGCATGACACCTATTTCACCAGCGAACGTAACGGCATTCTCGGTCGCTATGTTGCGCTGGATGAAACCAAGCTGGCCACCGCCGATGCCACGACTCGCGAGACCGTTGCATCGGTGGTAGCGAGCAGCAAAAAACTTGCGCTGCAGTCAGTCGCCATTCTGCCGTTGATCACACTCGCTGCGTTCGTGGCGCTATTGCTGTACTTTCGCCGGCGTGGCGGCTATCGCGCCGTTACGTTGCCGAAGTCTGCAACTGCTCCGTAGTGGCGAACTTGGCAGAGACACCGTACTGACAGGCCGCGAGTACACCGCACCATTTATTCAACTCGCACCGGCTGAAAAGTCTGAGTAATATTGCATCACGAGAATGACGCAGGGTACTTAGATTGTTTAGCAAGATAACATTCAAGCTGTCTGCGATACGTCACCGCAATAGGCGCAGTGTTATCGCCATGCGAGGTACGTCATGGTCGATAGCCAGTCCTCCAGCCCGATAGATCGCTACGGTACATTGCCGGATGGCACGGTGGTTAAACGCTTCACACTGCGCAATGCCCATGGCATGCAAGCCAGCATCATTGAATACGGCGCCATCCTGTCATCATTGTCGGTGCCGACCATTGCCGATGAGCGTGCCGAATTAACCTTGGGCTACGATTCGCTCGAGGGCTGGTGCAACGACACCGAATTCATGGGGGCGATCGTCGGACGTTTTGCCAATCGTATCGCGCAAGGCCGCTTCGTACTGGACGGCAAGGAGCACTTGCTTGCGACCAACGACGCACCGAGCAATCAACCTTGTCATCTGCATGGCGGGGCGCGCGGTTTCAACAAGGTTGTGTGGCGGGGTGAACTGGTGCAGCGTCCCGGAGCGACGGGCGTCACGCTTACTTACGTTAGCGCCGATGGCGAAGAGGGATATCCCGGCGAGATGACGGCGCGCGCCACCTATTGGTTGACCGATGACAATGAGCTGTGCTGGGAAGTGGCAGCAACGACCACGCGTACCACGGTGGTCAATCTAGCGCAGCATGCTTACTGGAATCTAAGCGGCGATCCGGCAATGAGCATTGAAAAACATTGGCTGACGTTAAACGCAGCTCACTACTTGCCGGTGGGTATGGACATGATTCCCACCGGTGAAGTGTCGAGCGTCGCGAACACGCCCATGGATTTTCGTCAGCCCCAACGCATCGGTGCGCGCATCGACGAGGCGTTCGAGCAACTCAAGTTTGGCAATGGATACGATCATGCCTGGGTACTCAAGTCTCAGCAGGATACGCAGCAACGCCATGCGGCTACGTTGATGGACCCAGTGTCGGGTCGCGCCATGCAGCTCTATACCAACCAGCCGGCGGTGCAGTTCTACAGCGGCAATTCACTGCATGGCAGGCAGCCGGGACGTCATGGGGTGAGCTATGGCAAACGCAGTGGACTGTGTCTGGAGACGCAGGCATTTCCGAATGCGCCAAACGTGGCGCATTTTCCCTCAGCGGTGTTGTATCCGAACGATGTATATCGTCATCGGATGACGATTCGATTCAGCTATTGCACCGCCGAACGTGGGTAGTTTTCAGCGCTGGTTGTCTTTTACAATCGGTGCGATGGGATTACTGGCCGCGTTACGTCGCGATTCGATCGCATACGACAGCAGGTTGGCCACGCCCACGGCAAGCAACAACAAGCCCGTCAAGGTCTGTCCTTTGTGAGGCCAGTAGCCATACTCCGCGTCGCTCATATAGTGCGCGATGAAGAAGGCCGCGCCGAGTAGTGTGAACAACAAACCGCGATAGAGGCGTTTCGCCGGCGTAGCGTTCGCCTGCCTGCTTGTCTGAAATAACTCCGGCGGCAGTGGGGGCACTTCAACGCCTTTTTCGATCGCAGCCATGCGCTCAGCATGATGCAACTGATAGATCTCACGCTTCTTGCGATAATCCAGCCATATGGCAAGCATGCCAATACCGATGCCCATGACGATCGCGACAATCGGAATCAACATGCCCAATATATCGTGTGCTGCCGTTGCGAAGTTTGCGACTGCATCTGAACTGTCTGTCATGGAAAATTCCTCATTATTTAGCCTGCGTGCACTTGATACCCGCACTGTCGGCAAACGGTTTCAACAAATAATTGAAACCGTTTTTTGCCGCGGCGGGTAATAAGGCAACGAGGTAACAAACTATGCAGGCAGGGTGGGCCGATGCCGCGCTGGAAGACCGCGACATTCTTGATTTGCTGCACAAGGGCGCACGCGATCAGGCCTTCGCACAGCTACTTGATCGTTACGAGCACAAGTTGTATCGGCTGTGTTGCGCGCTGTTGCGCGACACGACGCTTGCGCAAGATGCAGCACAGGAGGCGCTGGTAAGAATCTGGCGAGCGCTGCCGAATTACGATGGACGCGCCTCGCTGTCGACTTGGTTGTACGCCATTACCCGCAATCGTTGCCTGACGGCGATGGCGCGACGGCGCGATGAGAGTGCCGTGCTTGATTCTGCAGCCGACGCGGAGCAGGTAAGTGTCGAGGATGTGGTCCCCGATGACCGGTCGGCGCTGCTGAATGCGTTGATTGGGCAACTGCCGCAGCGATATCGACACGTGCTGACCCTCTTCTACTATGAAGATCGTTCCATCAGCGAGGTAGCCGCCATGCTGGCGATACCTGAAGGTACGATCAAGACCACGCTGCATCGCGCGCGGGCTGCATTGATGGAAAAGTTACGACGTCGTGGTCTCGATACACCCAGTACCTGGCTGGAGACAAACAAATGAGTAATGAAGATCCAACCCAGTCGATGGACGACGCTGAGCGTGCACTCGATGCAATGCTTGCTCAGGCGCTGCGTGCGCCGGCATTGCCGATCATGTTTCGTGCGCAACTCAACCTTGCGCTCAAGCGCGCGACAACCATGGAGCGCGAACGGCAACGTCTGGATGATGAATATCAACAACAGTTGGCGGAGCTGGAGTCCGGTTATCTTCGCCTGCGTTATCGCACCTTAGGCACATTGCTTGGTGGCACCTTTGCCGCGGGTGTTGCGGTAGCACTGCTGATGCCGTGGTTTAACGCCACTTTCGGCGCCAACGCCAGATTTGCACTGGCCATCATCGGTGCAGTCGTGGGCGTTGGTATCGGTACAGTCTCCTGGCTGCGGCGTTTGGGCTATGCCAATCCGCTGGAGATGTTTTGATCAGCCTTGCATGTGTTCGAGTTCCTTGCCCTTGGTTTCATGCACGTACTTGATCACGAACAACACCGAGATCACGGAGAACGCGGTGTAGATGCTGTAGGCGCCGGCGAGGCCCAATGCGGAGGCCAGCAGCATCGGGAATGTCCAGGTGATCACGAAGTTGGCCAGCCATTGCGCCAGTCCGGCAATCGCCAATGCCGAACCGCGTATCTGATTGGGAAACATTTCGCCGAGCATCACCCACATCACCGGTCCCCAGGAGAGATTGAAGAACACTACATACAGGTTGGCGGCAATCAACGCCAATAAACCGGAAGAACTGGATAGCTGCAGATTGCCGGCTGCATCTACCGGTGCTCCGGAGAACGCATAGGCAATGAGGCCCAGCGTAATGCTCATGCCCACGGAGCCAATCCATAACAAGGGTTTGCGGCCAATCTTGTCGACCAGGAAAAAAGTCGCCAGACATGCAGCAATACTCACTGCGCCGGACAACACATTGGTCAGCAGCGCATCGCTTTCGGAAAAACCGGCTGCTTGCCACAACACTGCGCCGTAATAGAACACTACATTGATGCCGACAAATTGTTGCAACACGGCCAGACCAATGCCCACCCATACAATCGGACGAATCTTGCCGCTGGCTTTGTCGATTAAATCGGTGAGGCTCGGTTGGTGATCGTGCGCCAGTGAGTTGTGGATCTCTGCAGCTTTGATCTTGCCGATCGTTGGGCCGTAGATTTTGCTAAGTACCGTTTCAGCTTTAGCGAGTTTGCCGCTGGACACCAGAAAGCGTGGACTCTCCGGAATCAACAACAGCATCACCAGGAACAAACCTGCAGGAATCATTTCCATCCAGAACATCCAGCGCCAGGTTTCATGGCCCCACCACAAGATGGCGGTGGATGCGCCGGAAGTTTTTGCCAGGTAGTAGTTGCTCAGAAAGGAAAAGAATAAGCCCGAGATAATCGCTATCTGTTGCACCGAACTGAGTTTGCCGCGGTAGTGAGCTGGCGCTACTTCACTGATGTACGCGGGGCAAATGATGCTGGCCGCGCCCACCGCCAACCCGCCGATGATGCGATACACGATAAATTCCAACGAGCCGGCGGCGACCCCCGAGCCCCAACCCGAGATGACAAACAAGATGGCCGAGATCATCAGCACCCACCAACGGCCCACTTTATCCGCCGCCTGACCGGCGAAGAATGCGCCGGCGGCACAACCGAGCAACATCGACGACACGCTAAAGCCCGTGCCCATGGAATCGGAACGGAAAGCGATGCGTAAACCATCAACCGTGCCGTTGATTACGCCGCTGTCATAGCCGAACAAAAATCCGCCGATGGTGGCGATGACGCTGATGAGAATGACGAACGAGTGGTTTATCTGTGCGTCGTCCAACGTGGTTGAGGTAGTGGATTGCACAGGTATGTGTACGGCCATGATCTCTCCGGTGATTGTTTAGTTATTCCGATCGCCAAACGATTCGCACTTGGTGAACTGTTGTGATTCCCGCCTGCGCGGGAATGACAAACCGAAAATTTTTAATGTCATGTCTCACGACATGCTGAGTTGTTGCATCGCGCATCAACGCCAGCCTGCATCGATCCAGTATTCATGTCCGGTGCAAAGGCGGCCATCGTCCGATGCGAGGAATAGAATCAGCGCAGCCACATGCTCGGGATGGATACGCTGCTTCAAGCACTGTGCGGCAACGATCTGTGCTTCACCTTCCGGCGTGTACCACTTCTCCTGGCGCGGCGTGCGTACATTGCCCGGCACCACACAGGTAACACGGATGTTGTCGTTACCTAATTCGCGCGCCAGTGCTCGCGTCATGCCTTCGATGCCGGCTTTGGCGGTTTCATACAACACCAGATCAGGCAAGCCCAAATGCCAGGAGATGGAACCGAGATTGATGATGGCGCCGCCGCCATTGCGTTTCATGCCACGCGCCACCGCCTGCGTGCAGAACAACATGTGACGCAGGTTGACCGCCATGCGTTCATCCCAATACGCAGGCGTAATAGATTCGAGCGTATGGCGATCGTCGTTCGCTGCGTTGTTGACCAGCACATCGAATTCACCCAGTGCTGCCAGTGTGGTTTGCAGCGAGGTGATGTCGGTCAGATCGCATTGCTTGAATATCGGCGCGATCGCGGCATTGGTCAGTGAAGCAACTAATGCTTGCGAGTCGGCAACGGCAATGTCCAGCAAGGTGACTGCCGCACCCTGACGTACAAACGCAGTCACGATGCCGGCGCCAATGCCCGAACCACCGCCGGTGATCAGGACGCGCTTGCCTTTAAGGCTGGGATAGATGGCTTGGGTCATGGGTTGAAGCAACGAAGTTGAAAATTATTTCAGCAGGCCGCGTGCAGTGAGGTTGCGCATCAGTGCGCTGACGCCGAATGTCCACGGCGGCACGGCATCGCAATGCATCACCGTGTTTTCCAGTGATCCCAGTGAAGGCGTGGTGACGCGCACGCGATCGCCTGTCTTGTGGGTGAAACCTTGTCCCGCTACATCGCGATCTTGAATGGGGGCAAACATGGTGCCGAGGAACAGCGCAAAGCCATCCGGATATTGATGATGCTTACCGACGGTCTGGCTTACCAGTTCCAAAGGATCGCGACTCATCAATTGCATCGAGCTTTCGCCACGCAGCACAAAACCGTCTTCACCTCGGATGTCGAGATGAATGACGGCATTGCGAATGGTATCGAGCGTAAAGCGTTCATCGAGCAAGCGTATGAACGGGCCCATGGCGCAGGACGCATTGTTGTCTTTCGCCTTGCCGAGCAACAACGCGGAACGGCCTTCAAAGTCGCGCAGATTGACGTCATTGCCCAGCGTTGCGCCACGCACACGGCCTTGTCCATCGCAGATCAACACCACTTCGGGCTCGGGATTGTTCCAGTGACTGTCGGCGCGCACGCCGATCACATCACCCCAGCCCACCGTGCTTAATACCGGCGCTTTGGTGAACACTTCTGCATCTGGGCCGATCGCTACTTCCAGGTACTGCGACCATAGACCGTCCGCGATCAATGCCGTCTTTAATTTGCTTGCTGCTTCCGAACCTGGACGTACCGACTTCAACTCACTACCAATGCGCGTTGCCAGTGTTTGTCGAATGCGTTCAGCGGCCGCCAGATCGCCGCGCGCGCGTTCTTCGATGACGCGTTCGAGCGTGGAGGCCGCGAACGTTACGCCGGCGGCCTTAATACACTGCAGATCGGTTGGTGTGAGTAACTGCGGTTGTCTGGAACTCGCAGCTTGCATCGAGCGAGGGCTCAACTGCATTGCATGCAGCAAACCGAGATCGATTCCCGTTGGAATGGATTCGCTGGAGGTAAACGAGTTGAGCAGGTCGGCGATGGTGGGCGCAATGCGGGAAAGATCTTCCACACGCCCATTGCGTATCACGACAGGTGTAGGACCATCGCCCAGATCGATACGACCCAGCAGTACTGCGTCTTGCCATGCATCCGGCAAACAAGTGTTCAGCGAGTTCATCCAACTACCCGTGCGTATGAGGCGATGCGTTGCAGTGAAAGGTATTTATCAATGCTTTTTCAAAAAGCCATTCGTCTCCAGCCAGCGATAAAAACTCTCCGGCCAGTCGGTCGTGCTGGTGTTGGCCCTGCCCATGCCGAAGCCATGACCACCTTTTTGATAAAAATGCAGCTCGACAGGTTTCCTGGCATCGACCCAACTGTCGATCAAGCCGAAGCCATGTTTGGCAAACAGCGGATCGTCGGCTGCCAACACCACGAACATCGGCGGCGCTGCAGCGGGCACGGTGACTGCGCTCATGGGTCCATAGATCGGCGCAATGAATGCCGGCATGGTCTCGGGGGTGGCCTTCAATGCCACGCCTAGCGTGGTCATAGCGCCGGCCGAGAAACCCAACATGCCGATGCGGGTTGGATCGATCCCCCATTCCTGCGTGCGTGCACCAGGCGTATTGCTGCTTCGCCGTCGGCAATGGCGTCGACCGGTGTTTCCAGCGATTTGGGATCGTTGAGAGTTTTAGGATTGATTCGTCGGCCGCTCTCCGCATAAAAGGCTTGCCAATCTTCGGGCATCGGGCGTAGACGATATTTCAGAACAAAGGCTGCAATACCACGATCGGCAAGCCAATGCGCTATCTCCCAACCCTCACTCTCCATTGAAAGCGATATGAATCCGCCGCCGGGTGCAATAACAACCGCTGCGCCGGTTGCCTTTTGTTTGTCCGGCAGCACCGGCGTCAGCGTTGCCTGCCGCACATTACGCACGGTGGCCTTGCCGGCCATTGAATACCAACTCTCCGCTGCCGTCGCGCCTTCAACATCGCCAGTGCCCAGTGCAATTGCTGCCGGATCGGCGGGCGTCGCCATCATCGGCGGTCCTGCCGATTGCGCCTGAGCAATGGATTGCACACTCAGGAACAAGAGGATGCAGAGAAGCGAACGCGTCATGCAGTGAACTCTCTTTACAGATTTTGATTCATCAAAATTTTTACGACGAGATGAACGCAGTGCGCGCCCGAAGCAACTGAAAACAAGAACACGCTACTTGCGCGCCACTTCCTTGCCAGCCTTGCACCGAGTCTCACCCAATCCTGCTGCCCATGTCGTGGCTTGTTCCAGCAGTGCCACATAGTGAGGCTCGGCATACCCTTCGGGTCGATGTCCGATTGCAGAATAAAACGCGCGTCCATTACCAACACAGTTGGTCCAGGCAATGGGATGATCGCCCATGCGCAGATCCTGTCCGCCCATGCCCTTGGGTGAGTAGGTCGATTCGTCAAGGGTAGCGATCACGTGCGCACCGCGAGAGCGTGGGCTGCTTTTGAACGAATACCATTCATCGTTCATGGTCCAGCCCGGAGCGAGATCGCCACCGATGGCGCTACCACCTTGGCTATTGCTCTCGATATTGATCGTTGCCTTTTGAAATTGTGGCGACATGGGATGACCGATAAAGCGTGCACCGATCAAGGTATCCACATACCAATCCCAGAAATAAACCGGATCGCCAGCGGAGCCATGAACGCCAACAAAGCCGCCGCCATGTTCAATGTATTTCTGGAACGCGCGACGTTGGCTCAACGTCAGTACGTCACCACTCACATTGTTCCAGATAACCGCATCGAATTTTTTCAGGACGTCCGGCGTGATCGCGCCACCCTTGTCGGTAACAACCAGTGCCCAACCTTTACGCTCGGCCATGGCGCGGAAGGCAGCACTCGCGGCTTCGACCGAAGGGCCATCGCGAAAGCCAGTCATCTTTTCGAACACCAGTAACCGTGGCTTGCCTTTGGGAATGTCGAAATGGGGTCGGTCGATGTCATAGCGCGCGCAGCGGGCCGCGCGATCGGCGTCGGTCACCGGCAGCGCGAGCAGGACGTTGTTGAGCGGCGTCAATGCATCTTCGGAAATGCGCTTGATTGCGCCTGCCGCCCGCAACGTGAGGATCGAACTGAAAGTAGGCGCCGTCGTGCCGATGAACATAGCCGGCATACCCTTCAACAGCGTCGGCATCTCCTGGTCGATCGTCGCCTTTGCCTCCGGCTTCAACAGCACATCGATGAGCGGGCTGTCGATGGAATAGCGTTCATCGCGCAGCGGACAATCGATGGCTTGTGCAGTCGATTGCGGCTTATTCGTTGCGGCTGCCCAGGCAGATCCGAACATGGACAACAGCAGCAGGCTGGCCGCACTAGCGAGGATTTGAGTTGTGCGCGGCATGTTGCGCCATGGTGAGAACGAGGTGAATGCTTTCAAGCGAAGCTCCGCGACATATTGCCCCTGATGGCTGACACGGTGTTTGTTATGGCGAGGTCAGCAGCGGCACAGTAGGTCAAGTAAACTGAGTTATCAATAGTATGAGTAATCATTGGCAGCTCCCTAGTCTGCCCGCCGTGCATAAGTAAATCGATTGGAGTGCTTGGCAATGGACATCGCATCCTGTTCCAATTAACGCTGATCTGATGCACCGCCGCATTCACAATAAAGATTGACAGCAATGCCACGGAAAGGAGAAAGTTCGGTTTAATGATACGGTATCGTTCAATAATTATCAGCACGGGGATAGGCAGGCAACAGGGCGCTTGCATGCTGGCGCCTGCACTTGCCTGAATCTGAGTCGTTCCGTGTTTGAATTTCCCATTATCGACCTTCAGGCCGATGACGAAGCGCAGCACCGCGCTGCATTGAGGCGCTGCATTGAGGCGCTGCATTTAGATAGGCGATCGATCTAATGAATAACGAGAGAGCCGCATGATCGAAATGACACGACGCGATTTCATGATTAAGGCAGGTGTCGGCGCGGTGGCGCTGAACACGAGCTCGATGTTGGGCGGATGCGCAACGTCGACGCCGGTGACCACTGCGGAGGCTTTCGATCCGGCCATTCATGTCGATCCGGAGCTGCGCGGTATGGTGCCGGTATTATTGAAGATGTCTGATCCGATCTCGGCGCAGACACTTGAGCAGGCCCGCAAGCGTGTATTCGGCCTTCCGTTGCTCCCTCAACCGCAATGGACCGAGCGGATGATCGCAGGGCCCGGTGGCGCCGACAGTCTGCGTATTTACGCGATCAATGCCGGGACCGGTGATCAGTTGCGGCCCGCGATACTCCACACTCATGGCGGCGGTTTCGTCGTGGGCACTGCAAAGTCAGAATTGCGTGGGCTTCAGGAGATCGCGGCAGCGCTCGACTGCGTGATCGTAACGGTCGATTACCGGCTTGCGCCGGAAACACCGTTTCCCGGCTCGCTCGAAGATAACTATGCCGGGCTTAAATGGCTCTGCAACAACGCGAATGAACTCGGCGTGGATAAATCGAGAATCGCGGTGATGGGCGAAAGTGCCGGCGGCGGTCATGCTGCGATGTTAGCCATTGCAGCGCGCGATCGAGGCGAAGTGCCATTGGTGTTGCAAGCGCTCATCTATCCCATGCTCGATGATCGAACCGGCAGCACGCGTGCAGTGCCGCCGCACATTGGCAAACTGATCTGGACGCCGCAGAGTAACCGCTTCGGTTGGAGCTCGCTGCTCGGCGTGCCGGCCGGTACGCGCAAGGTGCCGTATGGCGCCGTACCCTCACGTGTCGACGATCTTCGCAATCTACCGCCGGCTTTCATCGGTGTGGGCTCAATCGACTTATTCGTACAGGAAGATATTGCCTACGCCGGTAGATTGATCGATGCGGGCGTTGCAACCGAACTCAATGTGGTGCCCGGCGCTTTTCATGGATTCCAACTCCTGGCGCCCAGAGCGACTGTGTCGAAACAATTTAAGGCAGCACTCAATAACGCTCTGGCAAGGGCTTTCGCGCGTAAGATCTAGTCGCTGTGCCGAGAAATCATCAAACGTCCGAGGATAATATGTTTTGCCGTTCATCAATTCGTAAAATTCTTGCGGTCGCATCTTTGACGCTGCTCATCAATGCAGCGATGGCGCGCGAGCAAGTTGCCACCACGGTGCCCTTGAGCGACGAAATCGTACGGGCGCGCGCCGACGCGTTGATCGCACAAATGACGCCCGAAGAAAAGGCGGGCCAGCTCAGCCAGTATTTTTATTTCTCCAACCTTCCGTCCATGGCGAAGACGATCAATGATCGGATCAGTACCGGCGGCGTGGGATCTTTGTTGTTTGCCACTGACGCAGCGGTGATCAATAAACTGCAGAAGACGGCAGTTGAAGGTTCGCGATTAAAAATTCCATTGCTGATTGGCTTCGATGTGATTCATGGCTTGCATACGATTTTTCCCGTGCCATTGGCCATGGCCGCATCGTGGGATCCCAAGTTAGTCGAAGACGCGCAAGCCGTCGCTGCACGCGAAGCGCGTGCCGTTGGTATTCATTGGGCATTCGCACCGATGCTGGATATTGCACGCGATCCGCGCTGGGGCCGCATGGTTGAAGGCGCGGGTGAAGATCCTTATCTAGGTTCGGCAATGGCGGCAGCGCAGGTGCGCGGCTTTCAAGGTTCGTACCTTGGCAGTGCCGGGCACATCATCGCGGGACCAAAACATTTCGCGGGTTATGGCGCAGTGTTGGGTGGCCGCGATTACGACGAAGTAAATCTTTCCGACAATGAATTGTGGAATGTGTATCTGCCGCCCTTCAAAGCTGCGGTAGATGCAGGCGCCGGCAACATCATGACGGCTTACATGGCATTGAATGGCGTGCCTGCCACCGGCAATCACTGGCTGATCACCAAGGTGTTGCGTGAGACATGGGGCTTCAAGGGATTTGTCGTCAGCGATGCCGATGCGGTGCATTCGTTGACTACACATGGATTCACCGCCGATGCGAACGATGCCGCAGTGCGCGCGCTCAAGGCTGGTATGAACATGGAGATGATTCCTCCCGGCATGCCTGCCGTATTTCCGACGCTGCCTGCCGCACTTCAACAAGGCAAGATTTCCGTTGCAGAACTGGACAACGCCGTGCGTGGCGTGCTGGAAGCTAAAATTCGCATGGGACTGTTCGAGAATCCTTATGTGGATGAGAACAAAGTAGCGAGCGTGTTCAATGATCCCGCCAATTTGAAAGTGGCGCGCCTGGCAGCAGAACGTTCAGCGGTGTTATTGCGCAATGAAGGCAATGTGTTACCACTGGACGCGCGCAAGCTCAAATCGCTCGCTGTTATTGGTCCGTTGGCCGATGCGGCGCGCGATACGCTAGGGCCGTGGGTGTTCAAAATGAACAACCCCAACTCCACCACTATTCTGGATGGTATACGCGCCAAACTCGGCAAGAACGTTCGCGTCGATTATTCCGAAGGCGTGCGCATGCCGGACCGTTTCTATAAATCACCTTTCGCCTTCATCGAAGGGCCACCGCCACGCAAGCCGCCGCTAGATGAAGCGGCTGAGATTCAGCGTGCAGTGGAATTGGCGCGCAATGCCGATGTCGCCATTCTGGTGCTCGGTGAAGCACAGGACATGATCGGCGAAATGGCGTCGCGCTCATCGCTCGATCTACCGGGTCGTCAGCAGGAATTGCTAGACGCCATCGTTGCCACCGGCAAACCGGTGGTAGTGTTATTGATGAGCGCACGACCCATCGATCTTAAAGACACTAAGGCGCCGGCCATTATGGATATCTGGTATCCCGGCACCGAAGGCGGCAAGGCGATTGCCGATCTTGTGTTTGGCGATGCAGTGCCCGGTGGCAAGCTGCCCTTTACCTGGGTACGCAATGCTGCTCAAGCGCCGCTTATTTATTCGTACCTCATCTCGCATGATGTGAAGACCGCGAACAAGCGTTACTGGAACGAATCCAGCGAGCCGCGTTATCCCTTCGGGTATGGCTTGAGCTACACCAGCTTCGACTATTCCAATCTACGTGTTGAGAAACCCGCCTACACCGTGGGTGAAGCAGTGAATGTGTCGGTGGAGGTGAAGAACACCGGTGCGCGCGCGGGCGATGAAGTGGCGCAACTTTATATTCATCAGCGCTACGGTACGTCGTCGCGGCCCATACGGGAATTGAAAGGCTTTCAACGCGTCACGCTCAAGCCTGGTGAAACGCGCACCTTGCGTTTCACCTTGAAGCCAGATGATCTGCGTTACTGGACCGCAGTGACCGGCGACTGGATACAAGATGCAAGTACGTTCGATGTGTGGGTGGGCGGCGATGCGTCAGCAAAGCTGGCCAGTACATTTGAAGTCAATGCATCCAAGTGATTGCAATCTCGATTGAGAAAGTGACTGCCTGAAATGAGCGCGGTGAATCGCGCCCTGCCGTAAGCTGACATCCTCTCGTAAAGGCGCAATTAATTGCGCCCTTCCTTGTACTATCGACGCAGCCTTCTCGCTGATGCATGCTTGCAGCAACTCAACGAAAGGTCTGCGCAATGAAACTCGGCATCACCTATCCGCAAATTGAATTGCATGGCGATCCTGATGCGGTGCATCGCATTGGAGTTGCGACCGAACAACTCGGCTTCGATCATCTGCTGACTTATGACCATGTGCTGGGTGCGACGCCGGATCGCGAGCCGAAGTTATGGGGAGCGTATACCGACCAGCATCCGTTTCACGATCCGTTTGTGATGTTTGCTTATCTGGCCGGCATCACACAACGCATCGATTTCATCACCGGTATTCTGATACTGCCGCAGCGACAGACAGCGCTGGTTGCGCGTCAGGCGGCTGATCTGGATTTGTTATCCAAGCAGCGTCTTAAATTGGGTGTGGGCATTGGCTGGAACTATGTCGAGTACGACGCATTGGGCCAAAACTTCCACACGCGCGGCAAACGCATAGAAGAGCAAGTCGAAGTGTTGCGACGCTTGTGGACAGAACCAGTTGTCACCTTCTCCGGTCGCTTCGATAAGATTGATCGCGCCGCACTTAATCCAAAGCCACGCCGCAACATTCCGTTGCTGATGGGCGGCTTTGCCGACATCGCGTTGCGCCGCGCTGCGAAAATGGCTGACGGCTTCATCTTCACCGACAGCACCGCAGAAGTGCTCGAACAAGCCTCGCGCATGCGCGAGTTACTCAAAGCAGAAGGGCGATCGGAACAACGTTTCGACTTTCATTGCAACATCACTCGTGCCAGAGAACCTCAAGCCGTCGTCGATATGGCGCTGCGCTGGCGCGACAGCGGCGGTACGCATGCCAGCGTTTCCACCATGGGGCAACGCATGACCACCATTGAACAACATCTCGATTATATGAAGCGTGTGGCTGACGCACTGCGCAGCGCTCAGTTGTTATAAATGCCGTGTCGTTCTTTCCCCTCCTTTTCAATGCGGAGGGGCGGCAACAACCAGGACCCGCAATGCACGAAGTCATACCTGCTCCGGACAACACTGCGATAAGAACTGCACTGTGGCGGGCGTTGCATCTCGAAGCCGATGCACTGCCGCATGTATTTGAAGATCTCATTGGTCTGCAGTTGGCAGCGCCCGACGCTGACTGGCGCAATCGTCAGGACATGAGCGATTTCACCAAGCCGTTTCGTGCATCCATCATTGCGCGTGCACGCTGCGTCGAAGACTTGCTCATTGAACAAATCACTCATGGCGTACAGCAGTACGTCATTCTCGGCGCGGGCCTCGATACCTTTGCACAACGCAAACCCGAGCTGGCTGCATGTCTGTCGATATTCGAAATCGATCAACCTAGCGCACAAGCGTGGAAGCGGTTACGACTTATCGAGTGTGGCTTTGGCATTCCTGAATACTTGCACCTCGTACCTGTTGACTTCGAAGCCGGAGATACCTGGTGGCAACGTCTCGACGCAGCAGGCTTCGATAAAACGCGGGCATCGTTCGTGGCATCCACCGGCGTGAGCATGTATCTAACCCGCGAAGCCATCATGGCCACCTTGCGGCAAACAGCCACGCTTGCACCTGGTTCAACGTTTGCAATGTCATTCATGCTGCCCATCGAAATGAACGAACCGGAAATACGCGTTGGCGTCGAACGGGCCGCCGCAGGCGCACGCGCCAGCGGCACACCCTTTATCAGCTTCTTCATGCCAGATGACATATTGGCAATGGCGCGCGCAGCAGGCTTCAAGAAAGTTGAACACGTATCCGCAGCAGCATTAGCACAACGTTACTTCGCAAACAGAACCGATGGCTTGCGTCCGCCGGACAATTCGGAAGAGTTGCTTGTTGCTTCCACATAGAAAACATTCAATGATCAAACGAGTCGGCAACACAGACATAAAGCCTCTGCATCTGCTTCATTGCCATTGCAAGGCCGTGGTTGTCGAGGTGAAGTTGCCTGACGGCATCGTGGATCCTTATCGTTGCAACTGTTCGTTGTGTCGAATGAAAGGAATCATCATGGCCGCCGTGCCGCTCGATGCGCTTCATGTTAAAAAAGGACAGGACGTGTTGCACCTATATCAATTCAATACCCACACCGCACGTCATTACTTCTGCAGCATCTGCGGAATTTATACGCATCATCAGAGGCGTTCAGACCCAAACACGTACGCCTATAACGTTGCATGCCTCGAAGGTGTCAATCCCTTCGATCTCGGTGAAGTACGAATCAGTAATGGCATTAATCACATTCGCGATCGTTGATATCCACGAGCTGTGCGCGCTCAATGCCATTCGACTTGTTTATAAATTCCTCGCGCGTCAACGCGCGGTTAATGCCGAAGGCAGCGTTGGCGCCTTCGGCGGCAGCAACAATCGATAGTTGAACATTGCGAATAATATTGCCGGCCACGAAAAACGCCTGCCACGCTGGTGGCCTCGTAGTCGGTGGCTTTCGACGCCTAACTGCGCGGCGTGCCGCGATCGCACAGTAATACGCTTCTACAGCATCTTCCGAGTATCAGCGCCGCACTTAGCCCTGCAGGACCGGCGACGACGATGACTACATCCCACCTATCGCCTGTAGGTTCTGCTGATCGTTGCATAGATGTTCGCAAGTAAGGTTGTGACGTCGTAGCCGATGGCTTGATCGATAGGCTCGGCGTTGTGACTGGTCACGATGAACTGCTCGTGATTGCAGCGGACTGAAGGGTAGTGTGAACCCGCAAGCTTGCCCGTCAGTGGGCTAGACGATCGATCGTCAGCGCGCCGGGCCATCGTCGTCGCCAGCTCGCTCATCGGCCAAGGATGGTTTCTTGTCCACTTGGTGTAGGGCCTGGTTATGCGCCACCGTCTGCAACAAATAGCGGTAGATTGCACCCGTTTCGTAACCCGCCCCTAGTGCGGTTACAGAAATCTAACCGCGCTGTTGTTTGAAGCTTGTTACGCTCCGCCATTGCTGGTGTGCGCCTGTTGCGTCGCGCATGGCGTTGCTATCTTGGTTGCGTCAACCTTCGAACTGTTCTCGTAGTTTCGTGTCAGCACTTCACTACACCAACGATGAAATGCAAACCATGAAGTTGTCCTTGCTCTCTGGTGGTCATCCTCTCTGGCGCGGTGCAATGATTGCATTGCTCATGGCCTGCGGCTGGCAAGCACATGCGGCGGACGCAGTGGTGAAAACCGACAACGTCGCTGCACGATTAGTCTCAGAGCACAACGTGGTACAGCCGGGTCAGCATCTGGCGGTGATGCTGCATCAAACCATTCGTAGCGGTTGGCATACCTATTGGATCAATCCCGGCGACAGCGGCCAGCCCACCGCCATCACCTGGAATCTGCCTGCGGGCGTAACCGCCGATGCCATTCAATGGCCGACACCGCATCCCGTCAAGGTCGGGCCATTGGTCAACTATGGGTACTCCGACAGTGTCGGATTAATCAGTACAGTGAATGTGCCGGAGAATTGGCCGGTGGGCACGCCCTTGACGATTACTGCTGAAGCGACGTGGTTGGTATGCGAGCACGAGTGCATTCCGGAGAGCGGCACATTCACGTTGAATGTTCCCACGGCGGCCAGCAGTGAAGTGGCGGGCGCCGAGCAAGCGTTGTTTGCCTCAGTAAGGGCTGAACAGCCAGTCGCAGCGACATTCGTTCCCAGCTTGAGCGGTGACGGTGATCAGGTGGTGCTGCAATTGCCGTTAACGAATGAAGTGGCTAGCCAAGTGGTTGCGGCGCAGTTCTTTCCTGCGCAATGGGGTGTGGTCGATCACGCCGCGCCGCAAGTGATCACTCGTGATACATCGGGTGTGCACATTGCTACCAAGAAAGGTGAACTGCCAACGCCCGCGCGATTCACCGGCATCGTTGCATTGACTGAGCAGCGCGATGGTCAGCAGATACATCAGGCGTATCTGGTGAGTGATGCAACACCAGTTGCACCCGCACAAGTAACGCAAAGCAACACAGCCACTGTGCCGATATCGGTACTGATGATCTTGTTGTCGGCTATCGCCGGCGGTGTGTTGTTGAACTTGATGCCCTGTGTATTTCCGATCCTGGCGATGAAGGCATTGGCATTCGTCACGCATGCATCTCAGTCCACGCGCCATCGCGTGATTGGCGGTGTGGCGTATACCGCAGGCGTGCTGTTGTCGTTCGTGATTCTCGGCGCCGTGTTGCTGACGTTGAAAGCCGGCGGCAACGCCGTGGGTTGGGGCTTTCAATTACAAAACCCTATCCTGGTGACGTTGCTTGCCTATGTGTTGTTTCTCGCTGGCCTCAACTTGTCGGGTGTGTTTGAAGTGAGCGGCCGCTTCATGGGCATGGGTTCGCAGTGGGCGACGCGCAGCGGTGTATCCGGCAGTTTTTTCACCGGCGTGTTAGCCGCAGTAGTAGCAACACCGTGTACTGCGCCATTTATGGCGACGGCTGTGGGGGTTGCGTTGACGCAATCGCCTGCGGTGGCGATGGCAACATTCATTGCGCTCGGGTTGGGATTGGCACTGCCGTATCTTGCTCTCACGGTGTTTCCAGGTCTTGCCAACAAGTTGCCCAAGCCAGGCGTGTGGATGAACACCTTGAAGCAAGCACTGGCATTTCCGTTGTATGTCTCGACTGCATGGTTGGTGTGGGTGTTGGCGCAGCAAAGCGATGCCAATGGTGTGTTCGTCGCGTTGCTCGGGATGATCTTGCTGGCGCTGGCGATCTGGTTGTGGAATTTGCCTGTTAAAGAGCCGGGCAAGCCTTCCTTGCGACGCACGCTGCAAGTGGCTTGCAGTCTGGCAGCACTGGGTATCAGCGTGGCCTTGGCGTTGAGCATGCAAACCAGCAACGCACCTGCTGCGACACAAATCGCCGGTAACAAAGAGCATGGTCTCAGCCAACCCTTTGTGCAGGATCGTTTCGATGCCGCGCGTGCCGCCGGTCAACCGGTGTTCATTAACATGACAGCGGCATGGTGCGTCACTTGCAAAGTGAACGAACGCGTCGCGCTATCGGGTGCTGCCTTCAAGCAAGCCTTGAGTGATGGTGGGTTCACTTATTTCAAAGGCGATTGGACCAATCAGAATCCCGAGATCACACGCTTGCTTGCCAACTTTGATCGCGCCGGTGTGCCGCTCTATGTGGTGTATCCGGCGCAGGGTGGCAAGCCCGTGGTGCTGCCGCAATTGTTGACCGAGTCCCTTGTTGTTGAAGCGTTGCAATCAGCTAGCGGCGTCAAAAGTTCCAATCCCACCACTTGAAGGAGGTTTGATTATGCAAGTCACTAAACTCATCGCCCGCCGCGCGCTGCTCGCGTCAGTGGCGTTACTGACGAGCGGTATCGGTTTTTCATCACTGACATCTGCCGCAGCACCCGCCATCGGTCAACCGGCACCCACCTTTAAAAGCGTGGATAGCAATGGCCAGGCAGTCAGCCTAGATCAGTATCGCGGCAAGACCGTCGTACTGGAATGGACTAATCACGAATGTCCCTTCGTGAAGAAGCATTACGGCAGCAACAACATGCAGACCTTGCAGAAAGAAGCAGCATCACAAGGCGTCGTATGGTTATCGATTATTTCTTCCGCGCCTGGCCAGCAAGGCTTCGTCAATGCCGCCGACGCGAATCGCTTGAGCAAGGAACGCGGTGCAGCACCGGCACACATTCTGCTTGATCCGTCGGGTGAGCTGGGTCGCTTGTACAACGCACGCACTACACCGCATATGTTTGTGATCGATCCTGCCGGAACGTTGGTGTACATGGGCGGCATTGATGACAAGCCCACTGCGCAGCCTGCAGACCTCGCCACCGCGAAAAACTATGTGCGTTCCGCATTGGGGGACCTGAGCGCCAAGCGCGCCGTCGCTACGCCGGTGAGTCAGCCTTATGGTTGCAGCGTGAAGTACACATCGTAAAGCGGAGCGCTCACTTTATTAATCGATACGTAGAGGCGGATGATGCATCCGCCTCTACGCTGTCTTACGGCGTCAACACCACACGAAACCGCGCCTTGCCGCTCATCATGCGCGCATAGGCTTCCGCCGCTTGCGCCAGCGGATAAGTTTCAATCATCGGTCGTATCTCCGTCAGCACACTGAACTTCAAGGTGTCCTCGGAATCTGGCGCGGTGCCCGATGGCCAGCCGGCAATCGAACGTCGCGCGCCGATCAACAGCAACGGTGACACTTCAATGGGTTCGGCGCTTGCGCCCACCACCACCAACTTGCCATCAACGCCAAGTCCTGGAAGCACGGCGCTCATGCTCTTCGCATCAGTGGCAGTTGCCAGGATGACTTTCGCACCGCCGAGCTTGGTCAACTCCTCGGCGGCATTCTGCGTGGTGCTATCGATATAAATATGCGCGCCGAGTTTTTTAGCGAGCGGACCTTTATCCGCACCGCGTGCAATCGCCACCGTCTTGAAGCCCATCTTGTTGGCGAACTGCACACCCAGATGGCCAAGTCCGCCAACACCAAGCACGGCGACAAGATCGCCGGCTTGCGCGCCGCTGTGTCGCAATGCATTGAACGTGGTGATGCCGGCACATAGCAGTGGTGCAGCGTCTTCCGAACTCAGATCCTCAGGCACCGACGCCAACGCTTCAAACGGCGCGATCATGTATTCCGCATAACCGCCGTCGTAGGAAATGCCGGGAATCTGGCCCTGTGCGCAAGTGATGAAATCGCCGTCGCGACATGAACTGCAATGCCCGCAGTGACCGCCGTGCCAGCCCACGCCAACACGCGCGCCTTTTTTCCAGTCCGGCACGTCGGCGCCCACCGCATCAATAATTCCGACCACTTCATGACCGGGCACACGCGGATACACGATGCCGGGAAATGCGCCCACGACGGTGAACATGTCGCTATGACAGATGCCGCAAGCCTGCACCTTGATGCGTACTTGCTTCGCCTTAGGTTCAGGTATGTCGCGTTCGACCACTTCAAGTCCACCGTTGGCCTTGGGTACTTGCACTACTTTCATCTTCGGCATGTCTGTTTCCCGCTGGGAAAAATGAATACGGGCACAGTAAACTGATTACTTACACTGCGGAAGTAGGCACATATCGGTGGGCTACTTACATCGTGGTAACTATCAAATGACAGCTGGGAAAGTGATGGCAAATAACAAGCAGGCTACACGCAAGGTAATTTTTGCCGCACCCAGCGGCAAACAATCGACCGCAGAGATCGACGAAGTTGTGCTGCGAGTGATCGGCCTCGTCGCCAACAAGTGGACCATGTGTGTACTTGAAGTGCTGGAACAGAACGGTACCTTGCGCTTCACGCAGATTGCGCAGTTGGTCGGCGGCATCAGTCAGCGCATGCTGAGCAAAACTCTCCGTCAAATGGAGAACGATGGTTTCGTCATTCGCACCGTGCACGCGGAAGTGCCGCCTAAAGTCGAATATCAACTGACTCATCTCGGCCGTAGCTTGTGCTCAGCATTTTGTGGTGTATGGACTTGGGCAGAGAAGCACGCTGCTGAGTTCGCAGCAGTGCGCAGCGCACGCAGCAAGAAGTAAGGTTTGTAAACGACGGATACCTGCTCGAAGAGAAGCGTTAACTTTCCGTTGCCGAGCCACCTGTGGCTGTCGTATCGCTGTGAGCGGTTACTCTCGGCCTAGAGATAAACGCCGCGAGTGATACCACCGTCGACAGCGATGGACTCGCCGGTGATTGCCGCCGCGAGAGGCGATGCCAGGAAGGCCACGGCGTGCCCAATTTCTTCAGCTGCGATCACCCGTCGAATTGGCGTACCCTCGGTGAACTCGGTTTCGATATCTTGGGGCGTCAAACCACGGTGGGCCGCCTCACGCTCGAATAACTCGACGATGTGAGGCGTTTGCACAACGCCTGGATGCACTGCATTGACGGTGATACCGAAAGGTCCGAGCTGATCCGACAGTGTCTTCGTCAGGTGGCAGAGCGCAACGTTGCGCATGCCGCTCAACGTGTTGGAGGCGCGGCCCGTCAGTCCGCCGATGTTGATGATGCGGCCCCATCGCTGTTGGATCATCAGTGGCGTCACCGCACGCACGCAGCGCGCATAGCCCACGACCTTGATGTTCAAGTCTTGCAACAATGCAGCGTCTTCGAAATGTTGTACTTCGTTGCGAACCAAGCCTGACGGATTTGCGGCGCAGTTCACCAACACGTCGATGCGGCCGTGCATATCAGTCGCGGTTTTCACCATCGCGTCGACCAATGCTTGATCGGTGGTGTCAGTGGAGATCGCTGTCACCTTGTTGTGCGTTTCCGTTTCTAGCTGCGCCGATGCTTGCGTCAACCGTTCGCGATTGCGAGCACTAATCACGACGCGTGCGCCTTCGAGCGCAAGCACCTTGGCGATGGCATAGCCGATTCCCATGCTACCGCCGGTGACGATCACCACGCGTCCGTTAAGTTTCAAATCCATCGATGAACCACTACAGCGTCAAGTTGCGTAAGTACTCAAACCGATGTCATCGGCAACACAGTTGTTGGCTGCGCTGCGCGTGTGCCTATAAGAATGATACCGAGACTCACTAGTAGCGTTACCGTGCTCACATACGTCACGGGTGCAAAGCCGTTACCCGTCAATAGGGTCGCGGCGATGGCCGGACCGAAGCCGAAGCCAACGGTCTGAATACAGCCCATCGCGGTCACCACGCGTCCACAAGAATCCGCCTCTGCGCATACACCCGAGAGCAAAGGCTGAGCAAGATTCCACGCGAAGTTGAAAAGAATGCCAGCAACGATGAGCACCGCTCCCGTGACATGACCGATCAGCATCCAAAAACTGACAAGCGATAAACCGCCGCTTACGATCAGCAGCCATGCGCGGCTAACGCGAGTGCAGAGCGATACGGCCACCAAAGCGCCCGCCATGCCCGCGACGGAGGAGATACTCAAGGCTTGGCCGATGACAGTAGGTGCTACGCCGCTCGCTGTACCGATGCGCTCGAAATAACTCCAGGTCGCGCCTTGCGCAATGAAATAGATAAACACGGTCACGAGTCCCGCGACCGCAAGTTTCTTGATGATCGGTGGGCGACCATTGGTCCACAACACCGCCGCGGGACAGCATGTCGGCAACCACTTGAGCAGCACACACGTGAGTGCGCCTAATCCAGCGATGCCGACGAATACGCTGCGGGATCCAATACTCGCATCCAACCACGGGATGGCGGCCAGCACGCCTGCGCTGACCAACAATCCGACGACCAAGTAGATGCCAAATGCGCGATCCGGATTTGCCGCGCTCCCCAATGCCGCGAAGCTCACCGCCACGATCAATCCTTCGCCCAATCCTACGACCGATCGTGCCGCGATGATCTCGACATACGAGTGAACTCCGGCCGTGACAAGATTTCCCGCGACGAACACAGCGAGCCCCACGAGCGCTAGATGGCGCCAATTGAAACGCGCGACGAGAAAGGTCGCGATGCCCATGCCCGCAGCCATCGCATTGATGTCGAATGCCGCGATATAGCCCAGTTGCTGATCCGTCAGCGCCGCGAGCTTGCTGAACATCATGATCATTCCTGGAACTACCATGATGGTCAACGCACCGATTGTGCCGAGCACGATAGCTGCAATCAGATCGCCGGTCTCGAGCTTTGCATAATCGGTTTGCGTCATATCGTGAGCCTCGCGCTGACGCAGTTACTTGCCGTAGTGAACCGTGAACGTGACGCCTGCTTGCCGTGGCGGCGCGTAAACCTGCGCTACGACGCCATTCGTCGTGCTCAAATCGAAGGCAGTGTTGATGTATTTCTCGTTGGTGAGATTATTGACCCACAGCGCGATATCCCAACGATCTTGCATGGAGTATGTCAGGCGAGCATTAGCGATGGTGTACGCATCGTCAGACAGCACTGGATGGTTGACGGTGTTGAAGAACCTGCTGCCCACATAATTGGCAGTCACTTGGGCTGCCAGAGTTGCTTCGTTTGCCAAGCGCCATTCTTGTCGAATCGCGGCGTCATACGTCCATTTGGGTGATTGCGGAGGACGTTGATCTCTACTAGTCGAGGCATCTTCGAAATTGAGCGGCACGCGCTTGGCAATCGCGTCCAAATAGGCCGCGCCTAGCGTGACGGTGAGTCCGGTGGTGGGCGCCAGCGTCAGTTCCAATTCGCCGCCTTTGGTGCGATTGTCAGTATTGAATACGAACGGTGATACTCCGGTCAGCGTGAAAGCCTGATAGTCCTTGTAGTCGTAATAGAAGACGCTCGCATTGAGTCGCGCGCGATTGTCGAGGAACGTTTGCTTTGTACCCAGCTCATAGGCGGTCAATATTTCGGGCTTGTACGACACGTAGCTCAACGGAATCGCCGAGATGGCTGCGGCATTGAAGCCGCCACCCTTGATGCCGCGATTGATGCTCAAGTAAGTCAAGCTGCCCTCGACCGGTTTCCAATCGAGTTCTACTTTCGCGGCGACGTCGGAGAACGTGCGACGATTGCGGCCGCCGGCGTTTTGGTCGTTGAATCCCACGCCTTGAACGGTTGGTGCGCCACCCGGGGTGGAGGTTAGAAAATCGCAAATGGGACCTACGCAGCTCGCATCGATGTTGATTTTCTTCTCGTCGTACACGTAGCGGGCTCCGGTCGTCAAAGACCAATGCGATGCTAGTGCCCAATCCACTTGGCCAAAGACTGAATACGACTTGGTTGACTGCACATTGTGATTCGCCGTCAGGAATCCGAACGGCGACGTAGGATCAGCATCGATGCCCGTATTGATATCGTGCGAAATATCCAAGAAATACACGCCCGTTTGCCAGTTCATCAGATCGTTCTTGCCGTTCAGTCGAAGTTCCTGTGACAACTGCCAGCTATCCATATCCGATACGAAGTTGAAGAGTTTGGCCGACGTACCGTCGGTATCTTCGATGTAGTTGCGTTTCAACCGCAAATAATCGGAGATCGACGTAAGCGTTGCAGACGGCAACATGTCCCAGGTAATCGTTGCAGTGGTGCCGAGCATTGATCGATCCATCACGCCTTGCGTGTCATTGGCCGTCGTCCAAGGATCGCTGGGCTTGGGATCTTGAAATCCAAAACAGTCACTCGCTCCGGCCGGGGGAGAAGCACCGAAGAAATCGCTGCAGAAGGTTTGGAATTGCGCTTCATTGGCAAAATTGACCAGTCCGTCATTAGCGATGTAAGCGCGCTCCGTTTTGTACGCCACCGTACCATCTACGTCATCGCGAACCGTTCTGATGTTCCACAAGATGTCCAGCCCCGGGACAGGCTTCGCATCAAATTGCAGTCGTGTGCTGAGGTTGCGGGTTTGTTCTTTGCGCGGGCCCACCGTGTTTTTCACGAAGCCATCATCGCGGGTGGCCTGCAGTGCGAAGCGGGAAGAGATCGCGTCGGTGAGTCCGCCTCCAATCGCGCCTTCCACTTGCGCCATACCATATTCCGCGCCGGTTGCTTGAATGTAGCCGCCGAATTCTTGGCTCGGTTTGCGCGTAATGAGCTGCACCAAACCACCGGTGGCGTTACGCCCGAACAAAGTGCCTTGCGGTCCGCGCAGAATTTCTACGCGCTCGACGTCGAACAACGCGAGTCCTGCGCCGCCGATGAAGCTGTTATATGCACCGTCTTGATAAACAGCGACAGGCGCCTCGTTGTGGTCTGCGAAATCATTCTGGCTCACGCCGCGAATTGAGATTGTCGTGGTGGCTTGCTGCCCGAACTGAAAAATCTGCACACCGGGAACCATTCCGGCGATTTGGTCAGTCGTGGTGATGCCCATGTCCTTCAGTTGGTCGCCACCGAAAGCCGCGATGGAAATGCCGACGTCTTGCAAGTTCTGCTCACGCTTCTGCGCCGTCACGACGATTTCTTCAAGCATTGGAATTTGATCTGCCACGGCGTTGGCTGCGATCAAAGAGCACGCCAGTACCGGTGTACACAATTTGAAATGTTTCATAGCTGACTCTCGCGGGGAATTCGGAACGACGGTTTGTTCTAGGGAAGGAGCATTTCGATGAGACAAGGACCTTTGAATGCCAGTGCTTGAGTGAACTGCGCTTCGAACGCTGCGCGAGTCGCAACGCGTTGCGCTCGAAGGCCGTAACCACTGGCCAGGGCGGTCCAATCGATACGAGGGTCATCCAAGCGTGTGAGATGAGCTGCAGCCGGGCGCGTGATATCCGCAGCGCTGCGCTTCAATTCGGTTTGCAAAATTCCGTAGCGATGATTGGCGCTGATCAACACGATCACGTTGAGCTTTTCACGCGCCATGGTCCACAGCGACTGCAATGTGTATTGCGCACTGCCGTCGGATTGCAAACACACCACTTGCGCATTCGGCCGACCGAGAGCAGCGCCCACGGCGCACGGCAAACCTTGCCCGATCGCTCCGCCGGTATTCGTCATCACCGAGTGCCGTGCCGCTGTGTGAGCTCGTTCCAAGAACGGTGCACCGCACGTGGATCCTTCGAGAGATATAACAGCGTCTTGCGGCAGCAGCGCACAGAGGACTTCTGCCACATCGATCGGCGTTAAGTGATCGCTCGGTGTCGCGGCCGCCGGCTCGGGCCGCGTGATGCGATCATGACGTTTAGGCTGCAAACAGCTGGCCAGTAACTCAAGTGCTGCAACGACGCACCCCTGCGCAAACACGAATGGAATGAGGCGTTCCGGTTCGACCAGCACACTCGGTTGTCCGGCATAGCCGAAGTAGCTCACCGGAGTTTTCGCATCGGCCAGCAGTATCTTGGAACTCCCCAACTGCGCGAGAACGTCCTGGGGAAAATAAGCGAGACGCTCAAGACGCGGCAGATCGCTGCCGAGTTCCACGCATGCCGGGTACGACTCCATGATCAGTCGCGCGCCGCACGCATCGGCAATTCGTGCAGCGGCTCGCAAGCCCCGTTCGCGAAGTGCTTGGCCGCCGAGTAGCAGCACCGGCGATGAGGCATCTCGCAATCTGAGAGCGCAGTCCTCAACCTTGCGCAAATCGATATCAACGGACTTGTTCGTGAGGGCGCTCGCTAACTGTCGATCTAGTTCCGGCACGAGTGCGTCCATGACATCACTCGGTGCGATGAGCGATACGATGCGTCCCGGTGGACCTTTCGCGAACTCGATCGCCTCAATGACTTGCTCGATCACCGTGTCGTGCGCGAGACGAATCACCTTGTCCGATACCGCACCTGCAAGCGCATCGATGTCGCTCGTGAGCGGCGAGTCCGCAGCCAGATGCCACGACGCGTGGTCGCCGATGATATTGACCATCGGCGAGCGTGCACGTCGCGCGTTGTGAATGTTCGCAATGCCGTTGGCAAATCCGGGACCGAGATGCAGTAGCGTGAGCGCTGGATTACCGGTGACACGCGCATAGCCATCAGCAGCGCCCGTGCAAACACCTTCGAAAAGTCCCAGCACCGGTCGCACTTCACGGACGTCATCGAGTGCTTGCACGATGCCGAGTTCAGTAGTGCCGGGATTGGCAATACACAACTGCACACCCTTCGCGGCGGCGACTTGCAAGAGGACTGCGGCACCCGTTCGGGTTTTCATTGCTATAGCTCGCTCTTGATCGCCTGCAGCGCATCGCCCAACGCTGTCACGAGTTCGTCGACATCGGCGCGAGTGAAAGTAAGCGGTGGGGCGAACACGAGAATGTCGCCCAGCGCGCGTGAGATGACACCCTTGGTTAAAAGCTTGCGCATCAACTTGCGCCCAACGAGCTTCTCGCGCGGGAATGGCGCCTTAGTCGCACGATCTGCCACCAGTTCAATACCGATCATGAAGCCCACACCGCGAACTTCTCCGACCAGCGGATGCTCGCCGGCAACGCGACGAATCTGCTGTTGGAAATACGGCGCGAGATTGTCGACGTGCGCCACGATCTTTTCTTCGTCCATCAACCGCAACGTTGCGAGCGCCGCAGCAGCCCCCACCGGATGTGCCGAATAGGTGTAGCCGTGAGTGAAGAGTCCAGCTTGAGCAGACTCCGCTTCGATCACGTCCCAGATCTTCTTGCTCACGTAGCACACCGAGAGCGGGAAATAGCCGCTGGTCACACCTTTCGCCGCGGTGATGAGATCCGGCTCGAACCCCAATTTTTCAAAGCCCCACTGCGTGCCGAGACGACCAAAGCCGCTTACGACTTCATCGGCAACGAGTAACACATCGTAGCGGCGCAGTATGGGAACGATTTCTTCGAAGTAACCTTCGGGCGGCGGAATGAGTCCACCCGCGCCCATCACCGGTTCCGCGAACAAAGCCGCAACAGTGTCAGGACCCTCGCGCAAAATCCGTTCTTCCAGTTCGCGAGCAAGATGCTTGGAAAATTCGCGCTCGCTCATCCCGGTAGGCGCTTCGCGGTAGTGGTGCGGCTTGCTGAGATGAATGATGGGACCCACAGGCAAATCGAATAACGTATGCATGGTCGGCAGTCCCGAGAGACCGCCCGTCGCAACGCTCGAGCCGTGGTAGCCGCCCAAGCGACTTAGAATTTTCTTTTTCTTCGGCCGTCCCAAGAGATTGTTGTAATACCAAATCAGCTTGAGCTGAGTTTCGTTGGCATCGCTGCCTGACGTACCGAAGAACACTCGCGCCATCGATGCAGGTGCGCGTTTGAGCAATGCATCTGCGCAAGCGATCGCAGTATCGGTCGACATGCTGTTGAACGCATGGAAGAACGACAGACGCCGACTTTGTTGCTCGATCGCATCGGTGATTTCGCGGCGACCATAACCGAGATTCACGCACCAGAGTCCCGCCATGCCATCGAGGTACTCACGCCCGTTGATGTCTTTGATGCGTACACCACTCGCTTCAGACATGATCAGCGGTCCGTCCTTCATGAAATCGGCGACCGAGGTCCACGGATGGAAAAAAGAGCGGCGATCGATGTCGCCCGCATGCTGCGCGTCAATCCTCATGAAGCCCCCTCGTGCAGCGCTGATAAGCGCCGCGAATCTGTTGCAAATGGTTCATCGGCCCGCCTCGCAAGAAATCCGTAACGTGTGCAGTGAATGCCGATAAGTTGTCGTCGTGTACGTAATGCCCCGCGCCCGGAACCGTCACATAACTGATGTTGGGATTGCGCCGTGTCATGATTTGCACGGTTTCTTCAGGGCAAAAATCGGAATTCGCGCCACGAATAACGAGCGTCGGCGTCGTGATCCGATCGGTCACCGGCCACAAATCAACGATGCGATTACTGTCGGGGTTGATGCGTGTGTGCTTGATGCCATTCGCGTCGTAGCGCCAATGGATACAACCGTCCTGTCCCGCGCACATCGTCTCTGCCATTCGCTCTTGAATAGAGCGTTCGTCAACAGAGGGACGTTGCGTGCGCCAATAGATATAGGCTGCTTCCCAGGATGGAAAATGATCGGGCAACGTGGTCATCTCGCCGACTACACGCGTCGCGCCGCTGCCTTTGATGGACGCACCCGGCGCCATATCTTCAATGATGAGTGCAGCGAGCCGCGCAGCATGATTGGCGGCGTACACGTACGACGTAGTTCCGCCCATTGAATGGCCGAGCAGCACAAAGCACTCGAGTGCGAGTCGGTCGACAATGGCTTCCAGATCGGCCAAATAAGCATCTGTGTAGTAGTTATGGCCCGGGTCCCAATCGCTACCACCACGACCGCGCTGATCGATCGCGATAAGCTGATAGTCGTGCGACAAGAGTTGCGCAAACGAACGCCACGTGCCTGCATAACCACGCAGCCCGTGTAACAACACAATCGGAAATGCCTCGCTCGAACCCCAGCGGCGATACTGGATTTTCAAGCCATTCACGACCATGTTGCCGACGAACTCGTCAGGCAATAGCTCTATTGAGGGCGGGTGTTCGTGCATGACATTGATTGCGTTGTGCCGATGCGCTCACAGCATGCGTGGTAGTACGTCATTGGCGCGATCGCGCTCGAAGAAGCGGTGCTTTATCACCGCCGCGATATGCATAACCATAAAAGCGAGCAACAGGTATGCACTCACGCGATGCAGCCACTGAAAGACTGCAAATTGGTCATCGTTTTTCGGTAGCAATTCCGGCACCGGCACGCCGAAGAACGTCACGCCGTCACTTTGTGTGAAAGTACTCGACATGCTGTAACCGAAAACAGGCACAACGATCATCAGTACGTAGAGCGCCGCATGAGTGAGTTTGGCGCTTCGCTTCTCCCAGCCAGCTAATTGCTCGGGCAGTGCAGGCAAGACATGAGTCGCGCGAATCGACAGCCGCAGCACGAACAGCGCCGCAACGAGCAGTCCAAACGATTTATGCAGCGGATACAGCTGATCGAACTTGAGAGGCGGGGCGTCATCGAGCCGAACCATAATCGCACCCATCAAAAGCTGTCCCGCAATGATCAGCGCCATGGTCCAATGCAAGAAGCGAATTGCGAAGGGATACTTCATGGACTCACTCCTATCGCAAGCCGTCCTTACCTTCGATCTCGCGTGCATTGATGCCCCCAAGGCGCGCGTGCAAGCGACCGCGCGTTGCTACCGCGACGGCGATCACGATCTCGTCGGGGCTTGGTGCATCCGTGAAAGCGACAGTGATGGTGTCGTAGTGCGAACGCACGTACAGCGCATCTTTGTGGGCGAGCGGAATATCGATCGATGTACCCGCTGCGCCACGCTTGCCCGTCGAAGGGATCCAAGCTTTGCCGCCGCCCAGCGCCGCGCGCAGCGGATCGGCAAATGTCGTTGTCAGCAACGCATTGCCGTTTTCGTATTCGCCGTTGACGCCGACTAGCGCAGCCTTGCCGTAACTCTCGATGGAACGACCTGCGAAGCGCGCTTGCAAGCGCCGACCGAATTCCACACCAAGATGCTTCGAGGCGTTCACGACTTCCTGCAGTGACTCTTCGAATCGCCCAGCGTACGGATTAACGACCGCCGCGGCGATCACTGTCTTGATCAGGGGCGTTCCGTCAGCCAGCGCGCCGGCTTCGGTTGCGAGCGTCTCCTCGGTGAATTCGTACCACTTACGAATATGGAAACCGTGGAAATTTTCGGGTCGAGCGCTCATGGGTGCACCCATTTAAATGGCCGGACATTAGATACGCATTGGTAATGATGAAAGTATACTAATAGCAACAATATAGTTCAACAACTATCTTTGTTGCATTTTAGAAAATAAGTATCTGAGCAGCCTTGGCGACGCTTGTTGACGTCAGGTAACAAAATCAAGAGTATTGTTTCATGAGTGACAAAATCGAAATCGGCAACGTGGTCTCGATGATTTCGTTTGCAACCGTCGTGCGCACCGGCAGCTTTTCCGCAGCAGCAGAAGAACTGAACTGTTCAAAAGCAGCAGTGAGCCGACAGATAGCGCGACTCGAGACAAGCATCGGCGTGAAGCTGCTGACACGAACCACACGGCAAATCGCGCTCACCGCGGCAGGCCAGGAAATGTATTTGCGTTGCGCACGCATCCTGGATGAGGTCAACGAGACCAGTCAGTTGATGGGCGGCATGCTTACGAAGCCACGAGGCGAGTTGCGAGTGAACGCGCCCGTGGTGACCACCTTGTTTCGCATCACGGCGATGATTCCGCAATTCTTGCGCCAATATCCGGAGGTGCGTGTTCACTTGAACTTGTCCGACAGCAAAGTTGATTTGCTCAACGGCGGCTTCGACATCGCGTTCTGGTTTGGCGACCCCTACGATGCCTCACTCGATTTTGTGAAGCTGCGCTCGTTCGAAATGGTCGTGTGTGCCTCACCGGAGTATCTGAAACAACACGGCAAGCCGAAGGACCCCGCGGATCTGAAGAATCACGAATGCATCATGGAAACGCATTTATTCCGACCGGGAGAATGGCGGATCGCCGACGATCAAACGGTTCGCGTAAGCCGCGGCCCACTCATTTCAAATAGCGTGCGAACCAGCCACGAAGCGGCACTTGCGGGTATCGGGCTAGCTTTTTTGCCGCGCTTCGTGGTGGCAGATGACATTGCATCGGGGCTCTTGGTGCCGGTATTGACGAGTGATGTGTCTGCGCAGCTGGCGCTCTATTTGATTTTCCCCAAAGCACATTACCAGCTGGCGAAAGTGCGTACGTTTGTAGACTTCATGTCCGCTGCTGTGACCAACGAGCCGGTCGCCACGCGACCAATCAATGCGGCGGCGCATACCGTGAAAAAGCGCGTCGCTGCGATCACTCGTAAAGCGGCGTCAGCTCGATAGGGTTCGCTTGCCCTTGATTACGCGCGAGCTCTGCGAGCGCGCTTTGCGAATCGCGAATCAATTGGCAGAACACCTCGAGCTGGTGTCCATCGGGATCGAAAAAATAAATACCGATGGCAACGCCGTGGTCGAGCACTTCGTTGATTCTGACTTTGTGTTTGAGCATCTTGCCGTAGAGACGACGCAAGCAATTCAAGTCGCCGTCGCAATCCACTTCCAAACCGATGTGCTCGAACTCATGACCTTTGGACGCATCAGGGCGAGCCGGAAACAAGGCAATGTCGTGATCCGAAGTACCGAACGACATGAACACTCCGCCCGCATACGGCCCCTCAACGCATCGAGCACTAACTCGCATGTCGAGAACGTTCTCGTACCACACCGCTGAAGCTTCTGGATCCTTCACGAACAGCACGACGTGCGCAATGCGTCTGATTCTTGGAAGATCACCCATGATGCGTCTCCACGAACGCTGGCGCCCCGGGCAACCACGCGACATCGGTGATCTCGCTGAATTCTCGCCATTCCTTACGCCAACTCATTCCGCCATTCTCACTGCGGAATAAGTGCCCATACTTTGTTCCCGCCAGCACCAACTGCGGATTCTCCGCGTGCGAAGCCACCGCCCAAACACAGGAGTTCGGCTGTACGGGAAAGGGCGCGATGGTCCATGAAGTGCCGCGATCCGTCGACCGCAGGAACACGCCCGTGGTACCAGGTGTTCCGTCACCGATTCCTAACCACACCTCATTGGCGCTGCCGGGTTTGCGCGCCAGCACACGTGAGTAATACAAACCCCACTGCTCGCGCGCATTGAGCTCACGCCAGGTACGGCCATCGTCGGTGGAGGAATAAATGGCATTCACGACCATGACGAAAATCGTTTTCGGCGGCCCTGGCAGAATCACAATGCTGTGCACGTCGGAATTGCGCACGCCGGTTTGATGATTGACGTCATCGATACGCTTCCACGTCTCGCCTCCGTCACGACTACGGTATGCCCCGCCTTCTTCAACTCCGACCCACACATCGTCGACATTGTCCGGATCGCACTCGAGCGTCAGCATGCGAGGACGACTGACACCAAGACAGCGCGGTGGCATTTCTAGCGACGTCTTCTTCCAACGGAGGCCTCCGTCGGAAGAACGAAACAGCGCAGCACGTGTAGGTGAACCGGTCCCCGCAAACATGATGTCGGGATTGCGCGGATGTGCAATTAGCTTCCACACAGCATAGTCATTGAGCGCACAGTCGATGCGCTGCCAATTGGCACCGAAGTTCTCGCTGCGAAACAACCCCGTCTCTGCGCCGGCGAATACGGCTCCCGAAACCCGAGGATCGACGAGCAAGCAACGCACGGTGTCATCGAACTCGAGATCCTGTCCGATCGTGAGGCGATGCCAAGTCTGCCCGTTGTCATGAGTGCGTATCACGGCCTGTCCATCGGTGGCCACGAGAAATGTCCGCTCGCTTTGCATAAATCCTCGTCTGGTTCTGAACGATGTATCGGCGGCACAGCGCCGCCGAAGTTCAAATGTCGTTGCGTGCGATCAGGTGAGATTCACCCACACGCTCTTGGTCTCGCTGTACATCTCCATCGCCTGGCGACCATGCTCGCGACCCCAACCGGATTGTTTGAAGCCGCCGAACGGCGTCGCCGGATCGACTAGGTTGAAGCAGTTGATCCACACGGTGCCTGCTTGCAGTGCTTCTGCGATGCGATGCGCGCTGCTCAAATCGTTGGTCCAGATACCCGCCGCAAGACCATAGGGAGAGTCATTGGCTTGTGCGATCAAGTCATCGACATCGTTCCAGGTCAGGGCGGTCAGCACTGGACCGAAAATTTCTTCGCGTACGATGCGCATGCGAGGTGCGGCATTGACGAACACAGTCGGTTCGAAGAAATAGCCGCGTTCGAGACCGTGTGGACGCCCGCCGCCGACGAGCGTCTTCGCGCCTTCACCACGCCCAATGGAGACATAGCTGCTGACGCGATCCCATTGTTCTTTGGATACGAGTGGCCCCAGGTCCGAGGCCGGATCCAAACCACTTCCGACCTTCAAGCGTTTGGCGTGCGCTGCCACCGCTTCGAGAACATGTTCGCTGCAGCTCTGGTGTACATACAAGCGTGAGCCGGCGGTGCACGTCTGTCCTTGATTAAAAAAAATCCCGTTCGCGACCGATGCGGCTGCAGCGTCCAGATCTGCATCGGGCAAAATGATGTGCGGTGATTTGCCGCCGAGTTCGAGCGACACCTTCTTGAGTGTGCCGGCGCAGCCTTGCACGATCTTCTTGCCTACTTCAGTCGAACCGGTGAATGCAATCTTATTGACGTCCGGGTGCTCAACCAGTGCCGCACCGGCATCGCCGAAGCCGGGGACTATGTTGATCACTCCAGGCGGAAAGCCTGCTTCGAGCGCGAGCTCACCGAGACGCAGCGCCGTAAGCGGTGTTTGTTCGGCGGGTTTCAGCACAACGGCACAACCGGCTGCGACGGCAGGTGCAATCTTCCACGCTGCCATCGACATCGGATAATTCCAGGGAACGATCAGCCCAGCGACGCCGATCGGCTCGCGCGTGGTGTAATTCAAGATACGGGCGCCGCCGCGCGGTGAAACGGGCAAAGTCTCGCCGCCGAACTTCGTCGGCCAGCCTGCAAAGTAGCGGAAGGTTTTGATCGAGCCCTCGATCTCCACCAGGCGCGTCAAATGCGCCGGCTTGCCGTTATCGAGACACTCGAGCACGGCAAGTTCGTCCGCATCACGCTCAATTAGGTCGGCAAGTTTGAGCAACAGCTTCGTGCGATCCATCGCATTCATGCGTCGCCACGCTGGATTCTCAAAAGCTCGACGCGCAGCTTTGACGGCGAGATCGATGTCTTCCTTGGCGCCGCAAGCCACTTTCGCGAGTGTCTCGCCCGTCGCGGGATTGACTGTGTCGAAGTACTCACCAGCAAGAGAGTCAATCCGCTTGCCATCGATCAGCAACTGCTGCGGCCGTTTCGCCAACGTTGCCAGTAGCGATTCAGCAATCTGCGTCGGATTCATGTCAGCTTTCTCCACGGCATTGATCGACGCTGGCGACGATAGGTCAATGGTTGACAGATGTCAACAATAGTGTACATTTCAGCTTTAATGTTTCTATATCGGTACAATAACACGACCATTCCTCGTGGTGCCTCCATGAATCCCTCCAGCATTGCTATGGCCGCCAGTACTCTGCTCCACTGCAGGCAGCAGCAGGTTCGCGTCGCCTCACTCGCTAGCAAATGCACACCCGCAACGCTCGCAGAGGGCTACGAAATCCAGCAAGCGGTCGCGCAATTACGTCCGAAACCACTCATTGGCTACAAAGTCGGCTTGACCAACGAGCGCGCACAGCGCGAAGCCGGCACTCATGAGCCGATCGTGGGCCAGCTTTTTGCGCCAGATATAGTTCACAGTGGTGCGACGCTCCTGCCCGCTCACAGTCAAATGCGCGCCGTGGAAGCAGAAGTAACTTTCCAGCTCGGCGCGACTCTCGATCCTGCCGCCGCCCCGTTCAAGCGGTCGCAGGTCCACTCGAGTATCCGCGATGCCTTCGCCAGCATCGAAGTATGTGATTCGCGATTCGTCAACTGCGACGATCTCACGCTGCCCTGCATCGTCGCCGACAACAGCAACGCCGGGGCACTCGTGCTCGGCGAGTCCATTGCTTGGCGGCACGAGTCGGATTTCGATTCCCTCGGGGTAGCCTTGTCACGTGGTCACACAGTTGTCGCTGAGGGCTCGACCAACAACGTGCTCGGCAATCCCTTGGAATCGCTGTGCTGGCTCGCTAACTGGCTCGCAGCGCGCGACATTCCCCTGGAAGCCGGACAATTGGTGGCAACGGGTACTTGCACGCCCATCATCACCGGCATGCCGGGTGACCATTTCGTCGCGTTATTCGGCGCCGGCGCGCAGGTCGAGTTGACGTTTGCCGGCAAGCAATTTCCATAGCCGAAGGTAATTCGGCATTTTTAAGCTTCACAAGTATTCAATGGGGCACAAATGAGTATGGATCTGGGATTGAAAGGGATGGTAGCCATCGTGACCGGCGGCGGCGTCGGCATTGGCAAGTGCACGGCCGCGAAACTTGCGGCGGAAGGCGTGCGCGTGGTCATTGCCTCGCGAACGAAAGCGACGCTTGAACATGCCGCACAAGAAATCCGCGCGCAGACCGGCGGTATGGTCGCGCCGATCTGTGTCGACACCACTCGCTGGGATTCCGTACAAGCGTTAGTCGCCGCCACCGTCGAGAAATTTGGCGGCGTAGATATTCTCGTGAATTGCGCCGCGGCACCCGGCGGTGTCGTGCGAAATAACATCGAGGAAGCCGACGAGCAAGCGCTGCTTGACGACATCAACACCAAGCTCATGGGTTACTTCCGCATGGCGAAGGCATGCGTGCCGCACATGCGTAAGGCGCAGTGGGGACGCATCATCAACGTTGGCGGCTTGACGGCGCGCAACACCGAAGCGCTTAGCGGCTTGCGTAACACCGCGATCGTGCATCTAACAAAAACGCTTTCCGATCAGCTCGGCGTACACGGCATTACCGTCAACGTCATTCATCCCGGCGTCACGCGAACCGAGCACGTCGAGAGTTGGTTCGCCGATATAGCGCGCAAAGAGGGCGTTTCGGTTGCGGCCATCGTGGCGCGTGAAGCCGAGCCCGCCGCGATCAAACGCATGCTCGAAGTGGATGAGGTGGCGGATTGCATTGTGTTTCTCGCCTCAAAACGCGCGAGCGGCTTGACCGGCGAGTCGATTGCGGTCGATGGCGGTTTATCGCGCGCCGTCTATCTGTAACTCCCGCCTACTCTTTAGAGAGCCGACCATGACGACGCTGTCGCTCAACACGCTACCGTTGCATCCCTCGCACACTGATGATCTCGTCGCATCGCTCGTGCAGAAGGCGCGCGACATGGTTCCTAATCTGCGCGCTGCCAATACCGATTCGCGCTACTGCTGACCAGCGAGCAAGGTAAGCCGCTCAGCGACGCACGCGGTGAGATTGCTTATGCGGCCTCCTATATCGAGTGGTTTGCCGAGGAGGCGCGACGCGTTTATGGCGATGTAATTCCTGCGCCGTGGTCAAACAAACAAATCATCGTGACCCGTAAGCCCGTGGGCGTTTGCGCCGCGATATCGCCCTAGAATTTCCCTGCTGCGATGATCACTCGCAAAGTTGCACCCGCGCTAGCCGTCGGCTGCACGATCATCGTGAAGCCCGCCATTCAGACCCCGCTATCGGCGCTCGCGATGGCCGAATTGTCCGTTAGAGCGGGCGTTCCGCCCGGCGTCTTCAATGTCGTCACAGGTGATGCAAGAACCATCGGCGACGAGCTCACCGCAAGTCTCGTTGTGCGTAAATTGACCTTCACCGGTTCCACAGAGATTGGGCGGGTCTTGGCTGCACAGTGCGCACCGACATTGAAGCGCATGTCACTGGAGCTCGGCGGCAACGCACCGTTCATCGTCTTCGATGATGCGGATCTCGATGCTGCCGTGAAAGGCGTGTTGCTTTCCAAGTACCGCAATAGCGGACAAACCTGTGTGTGCGCGAATCGACTGCTCGTGCAAGAAAACGTCTACGACGCATTTGCCAAAAAGCTCGCTATCGCCGTTGCCGCTCTCAAGGTCGGCAATGGCACTGAGCCCGGAATTAAACAAGGCCCGCTCATCGATGCACCTGCATTGGAAAAGGTTGAAGCTCTGGTAGCCGACGCTGTGACTCATGGCGCGCGAGTGCTGACCGGTGGCAAGCCGCATGCACTTGGACGGACGTACTACGAGCCGACGGTGCTTGCGGATGTGACTCCCGAAATGCGCGTTGCCCGCGAAGAAATATCGTCGACACCAAGTACCTTTGTATGGGCGACGGCAGTTGAGAGAGTGACGCCCCTGCGCCAATGCAGGGGCGCTTTGAGATCATCCGAAATGTTCCGATGTTTAAGCGACCGCGCGAAATGCCTTGAATTCAAGGCCGAGCGCTTCCGCAACCGCCGGGTGGGTCACTGTACCTCGATGCACATTCACGCCTTGCGCTAGATATGGATCACTGACCAACGCTTGCGGCACACCTTCCGCCAATTTCTTCACGTAGTTGAGCGTGGCATTGGTAAGTGCGAGCGTCGAAGTGCGCGGCACGGCGCCAGGCATGTTGCTCACGCAGTAGTGAACGATTCCATCCACCACATAGGTGGGATCGGCATGCGTCGTTGCCTTGCTCGTTTCGAAGCAGCCGCCTTGATCGATAGAAATATCGACGAGCACCGCTCCGGGCTTCATGGCCTTCAACATCGCGCGCGTCACCAATTTCGGCGCAGATGCACCTGGGATCAACACGGCACCGATCACGACGTCTGCCTCTTTCACCAGCGATTCGATCGTCGCGGAAGTTGCGTATGCGGTTGTAATGGAATTGCCAAAGAGTGCTGAGAGTTCACGCAAGCGCTTAATCGAACGGTCGACGACGGTAACGTGAGCGCGCAAACCGACAGCCATCTCCGCCGCGTGAGTGCCCGCGATGCCGCCACCCAGTATCACAACTTTGCTCGGCTCGACGCCGGGCACGCCACCTAGCAACACGCCGCGACCGCCGTTCGCCTGCTGCAAGCTATACGCAGCTACTTGAATCGACATACGTCCCGCCACTTCACTCATCGGCGTCAGCAACGGCAACGATCCATCAGGCGCGGTCACGGTCTCGTACGCAATTGCAGTGATGCCGGCGCGCATGAGAGCTCGCGCTTGATTCGGATCTGCGGCGAGATGCAGATAAGTGAACAAGGTCTGGCCTTCGCGGAACAAACTATATTCGACGGGTTGTGGTTCTTTCACTTTCACGATGAGATCGGCGCTCGCAAATACGCCCGCTGCATCGGGCGCAATGATCGCGCCGGCTGCGACGTAATCGTTATCAGCAAAGCCCACGCCCACTCCCGCCTGGGTCTGTACGTTGACTTGGTGTCCGAGCTCAGTGAGCTCGCGCACACCCGCAGGTGTGAGACCGATACGATATTCATGCACTTTAATTTCTTTTGGAACGCCGATACGCATGGGGACTCCGAGTGGTTGTAGGCGGAGTCCACTGTAGAGAAACCGTCACGCGCATAGTTGCGAAATACGCCGAATAAAAGAGTACGGACAGCAGACTCTTTCTTTCCACCACGCATAGTTCATAGATTCTTGCGTAATCGCTTCAATGAACCGCCACTATTCCCCACTTGCATCGAGTTCTTTCAGCACTCGGGTCGCTATACGAAACGCATCGACTCCAGCCGGTACGCCGCAGTAAATGCCGATTTGAATCAACGCGTCCTTAAGCTCCTCGCGCGAGAGGCCATTGCCGATCGCTGCGCGTACGTGCAACGCAAACTCTTCCGGCCGGTTGAGTGCTGCCAACACGCCGAGGTTCAGCAAGCTGCGATCTCGCCGAGTCAGGGCATCGCGTCCCCACCCTGCACCCCAGCAAAATTCCGTAACGAGCTCTTGAAACTCGCGATTGAACGCGTCGGCTTCATCGAGGCGCCGACGCACCGTGTCTTCGCCTAACACTTCGGCGCGGATTTTCCGGCCTCGCACGAATTTTTCATTCATTAGTAAGCTCCTCATTGCATGAGCGTCGCGCCAAAAAGATAGGAGGCCAACCACCGAAGGCACCGGATGCCTTGCATGAGTGAAGCAGCTGGAATTTAAATAGGGACGATGACACACGGCAAAGCAGTCTGGTCCATCCAGAGCGGTTTCAACATGAGCCGGCTTAGGGCGAGCCTAGCGCAAGCCGGTTTCCAATCGCGCAATGACCATGCGTTGAATTTCGCTGGTGCCTTCGTAAATCTCGGTGATCTTGGCGTCGCGGAAGTAACGCTCGATCGGCAATTCCTTTGAGTAACCCATGCCGCCATGAATTTGTACCGCTGCATGCGCACAGAACATCGCGGCTTCCGAAGCGACCAACTTGGCCAGCGAGCCTTCCAGTGTGCAGCGTTCGCTCGTGCCCTTGGTCTGCATGCGCTTCCATGCGGCTTGCAATGTTAATAGATGTGCGGCTGCGACTTTGCATTTCATGTCGGCAAGCTTCTGTTGAATCATTTCAAAGCTGCCGATGGCCGAGCCGAAGGCTTTGCGATCACGTGCATATTGCAGCGAAGCGTCGTAGGCAGCGCGTGCGATGCCTACCGATTGCGCGGCAATGCCAATACGACCGGAATCGAGAATATCCATTGCGATGGCAAAGCCCTGACCTTCGTTACCTAAACGGTTGGCGATGGGACATCGATAGTGATCGAACTCGATTTCACTGGTCGCCGAGGCGCGTATGCCTAACTTAGGTTCCGTTTTGCCGCGGATGAAGCCGGGCTGTTGGGTGTCGAGTATGAATGCGGTGATGCCTTTGGCTTTTTTGTCCGGATCGGTCATCGCAAACATCACCATGTAGTCGGCGACGGGTCCTGAGGTGATCCATGCCTTCTTGCCGGTGATGATGTAGTGCGAGCCATCGGCAGATAGCACTGCACGGGTACGCATACCGGCTGCATCTGATCCTGATTGCGGTTCCGTCAAGCCATAACAACCGATGGCTTTGCCGCTGGCTACTGGTGTGACGAAGCGTTGCTTCTGATCTTCAGTGCCATAGGTGAGGATGCCGGTGCAGTACAGCGAGTTGTTGACCGAGACGATGGTGGAGTGCGCCGCATCCGCAGCAGCGATTTCTTCCATCACCAATACATAGCTGATGGTATCGAGGCCAGCGCCACCATAGGTCTCAGGCACTTCAACACCCATGAAACCCAATTCACCCGCACGGGCAATCGTGTCGCGAGGAAATTCGCCGGACTCATCATACTTGGCTGCAACGGGTGCGATTTCCTGTTGCGCGAAGTCGCGGGCGGTTTGCTGGATGAGCTGTTGTTCTTCAGTCAGTGCAAAGTCCATACGATCCTCGAATCATCTGGTGCTTCGTAGGGGCGCTTCGTGAACCGCCCTTATCAAAGCAAGCAAGAGGGCGGTTCACGAACCGCCCCTACGCAAACCGCGAGATAAAGCAAAGCTACTCATCTGCCGGGTTATTAGCGCTGTTGAAAAATGGCATGCAATTAAGACGCTTCGACGGGCTCAGCGACCGGACAAGTGCACTCGGGTCGCTGAGCTTGTCGAAGCGTCTTACCCTAGCAGAACATCCTCGACCAACCCTCTCTCTGTGAAGGAGGGCAGGAATCTTCAGAACGAATCGCCCGGCACGCGCACGTTGCCTTCCATCAAGATACGTGAGCTGCGGCTCATGATGGCTTTGGTGACGGTCCATTCACCATTGACGAGCTTCGCTTCAGCGCCCACGCGCAAGGTGCCGGAGGGATGACCGAAGCGCACGGCATTGCGTTCACCGCCGCCGGCAGCGAGATTCACCAGCGTGCCGGGAATCGCTGCAGCCGTACCGATCGCCACTGCACAGGTGCCCATCATCGCGTGATGCAACTTGCCCATCGACAAGGCGCGTACGCATAGATCGATGTCGGTGGCATTGATCTGTTTGCCGCTGGAGGCTTTGTAATCTTTTGCTTTCGCAACGAACGCGATCTTGGGTGTGTGTTGGCGTTTCGCAGCTTCTTCGGGTGTCTTGATCAATCCCATGCGCAGCGCGCCGGCGATGCGAAACTTCTCGAAGCGTTCCAGTTGTTTCGGATCGCTGTTGATGGCTTCACGTAATTCGGTACCGGTGTAGCCAATATCTTCAGCGTTTACAAATATGGTTGGAATGCCGGCGGTGATCATGGTGGCTTTGAAAGTGCCAATGCCGGGGACTTCAAGATCATCAACCAGATTGCCGGTAGGAAACATCGAACCGCCTTCTTCGCTGTCATCCGACGGGTCCATGAATTCCAGTACGACTTCAGCGGCGGGGAAGGTCACGCCATCGAGTTCAAAGTCGCCGGTTTCTTGCACCTGACCATTGGTGATCGGCACGTGAGCAATAATGGTTTTCTTGATGTTGGCTTGCCATACACGCACGACAGCGGTGCCGTTTTGTGGAATGCGTGCGGGATCGACAAGGCCGGCAGTAATCGCAAACGTTCCTGCTGCAGTGGAAAGATTGCCGCAATTACCGCTCCAATCGACGAACGCCTTATCGATGGAGATCTGGCCATAGAGATAATCGACATCGTGATCGGGTTGTGTGCTCTTGGACAGGATCACGCACTTGCTGGTGCTCGAAGTCGCGCCGCCCATGCCATCGATATGCGCCGCATAAGGATCGGGACTACCGATCACGCGCATGAACAACTTGTCGCGTGCTTCGCCGGGTTGCTGGCATCGTTCGGGCAAATCCTGCAAACGGAAGAACACACCCTTGCTGGTGCCGCCGCGAATGTAGGTGGCGGGAATTTTGACTTGCGGTACTGACGACATGATTTGCTGATCCGGAAAGAAGAGTTATCAATACTGGATGCGGTTATCGCGAGCGTCCCTTCCCCTGCAAAGCGGGGGAAGGACAGGATGGGGGAAAGAATGGACAAATCAATGCGACGTTAGCACCCCCACCCTAACCCTCCCCCGCAAGCGGAGGAGGGAATAAGCATCACGCTACTTTATTCGACTCCAAGAAGTCCTGTGCAAAGCGCTGCAATACACCGCCCGCTTCATACACCGATACTTCTTCAGCCGTATCGAGACGACAGGTCACCGGCACTTCCACCTTCTCACCATTCTTGCGATGAATGACCAAGGTCAGATTGGCGCGTGGCGTGAGCTTACCGACGACGTCGTAAGTTTCAGTGCCATCGATGCCGTACTTGGTGCGGTTGTCACCGGCTTTGAATTCCAGCGGCAGCACGCCCATGCCGATCAAGTTGGTACGATGAATGCGTTCGAAGCCTTCGGCCACGATGGCTTCAACGCCTGCGAGACGTACGCCCTTCGCAGCCCAGTCACGCGATGAACCCTGACCGTAGTCGGCGCCAGCGATAATGATCAACGGCTGTGCGCGATCCATGTAGGTTTCGATCGCTTCCCACATGCGCGTGACTTTGCCTTCGGGTTCGATGCGAGCGAGCGAGCCTTTCTTCACCTTGCCATCCACCACCGCCATTTCGTTCATGAGGGTGGGATTCGCAAAAGTCGCGCGCTGCGCAGTGAGATGATCACCGCGATGCGTGGCATACGAGTTGTAGTCTTCTTCCGGCAAGCCCATCTTCTTCAAGTATTCGCCTGCGGCGCTATCACCCAGGATCGCATTCGACGGCGACAAGTGATCAGTGGTGATGTTGTCACCCAGCACGGCCAGCGGACGCATGCCTTTCAACGTGCGTTCACGCGCAGCGAGTGCACCTTGACCTTCCTTATCCCAATATGGTGGACGACGGATGTAAGTGCTCTGCGGACGCCAGTCGTATTGCGGCGCGGCTTTTTCCTTGGCCTTGAACGCGAACATCGGTTCGTACACTTTGCGGAAATGTTCGGGCTTGACGCTCTTGGCGATGATTGCATCGATTTCGGCATCGGTGGGCCAGATGTCTTTGAGCATGACCGGCTTGCCATCTTTGTCGACGCCAAGCACATCCTTCTCGATGTCAAAGCGAACGGTGCCAGCGATGGCGTAAGCAATCACCAACGGCGGTGAAGCGAGGAAAGCTTGCTTCGCATACGGATGAATGCGGCCATCGAAATTGCGGTTGCCCGACAACACGGCGGTCGCATACAGATCGCGATCGATGATTTCCTGTTGAATCTTTGGATCGAGCGCACCGCTCATGCCGTTACACGTGGTGCAGGCGAAAGCGACGATACCGAAGCCGAGCTGTTCCAATTCGGGCAACAACTTTGCTTCTTCCAGATATAACTGCACCGTCTTCGAACCGGGTGCGAGCGACGACTTCACCCATGGCTTGCGGGTCAGACCCTTCGCGTTTGCATTGCGCGCCAGAATGCCGGCGGCAATGACGTTGCGAGGATTGGAAGTGTTGGTGCACGACGTAATCGCAGCAATGATCACTGCACCGTCGGGCATCTTGCCATTAGCAGGCATTTCCCATTTGGCGGCAATGCCGCGCTCGGCGAGTGCAGAGGTGGGCAAACGTTTATGTGGATTCGATGGGCCGGCCATGTTACGCACCACGGTAGACAGATCGAACTTCAACACGCGTTCGTACTGCGCGGTCTTTAATGCATCGGCCCACAATCCTGTTTGCTTGGCATAGGTTTCAACCAGCTTCACTTGTTCGTCTTCGCGGCCAGTGAGCTTCAGGTATTCGATCGTTTGCTGATCGATGAAGAACATCGCCGCGGTGGCGCCGTATTCCGGAGCCATGTTGGAGATGGTGGCGCGATCGCCCAAGGTGAGGGCAGCCGCACCAGGACCATAGAATTCAAGATACGCACCGACCACTTTTTCCTTGCGCAGGAATTCAGTGAGTGCGAGTACCACGTCAGTGGCGGTGATGCCGGGCTGTGGTTTGCCTGAGAGTTCAACGCCGACGATGTCCGGCAGACGCATCCACGACGCGCGACCCAACATCACGTTCTCGGCCTCAAGGCCACCCACACCGATGGCAACCACACCCAGCGCATCAACGTGCGGTGTATGCGAGTCGGTGCCCACCAGCGTGTCGGGGAACGCCACGCCATCTTTTTTGTAAATGACCGGTGACATCTTCTCCAGATTGATCTGGTGCATGATGCCGTTGCCGGCGGGGATCACCTCGACATTGTCGAATGCCTTCTTGGTCCACTCGATGAAGTGGAAACGATCTTCGTTACGACGATCTTCCACATCGCGATTTTTCTTGAAGGCATCCTTGTCGAAGCCGCCGTATTCCACCGCCAGTGAGTGATCGACGATCAACTGCACCGGCACCACTGGGTTTACCTTGGCCGGATCGCCGCCCTTGCTGGCGATGGCGTCACGCAACCCGGCGAGGTCCACCAGTGCGGTCTGGCCGAGAATGTCATGGCACACCACGCGCGCCGGAAACCACGGGAAGTCGAGATCGCGCCTGCGCTCGATGAGCTGGGTCAGATAATCCTTCAGCTTGGCCGGGTCGGCCTTGCGCACCAGATTTTCGGCTTTTACGCGCGAGGTGTAGGGCAGGGTGTCATAAGCGCCTGGCTTGATCGCATCGACCGCTGCGCGGGCGTCGAAGTAGTCCAATTGGGTTCCGGGGAGGTTCTTGCGGTATGCGGTGTTCATTAGGCCGTACTTGCACTTTTTGGCGGGGATGAAGAGGAGTCCCGGGCCGCAACAATAGGAAGAACGAACCGGGGCGAGGCCCGAGATTTTAGCCTCAATCGGCAGGCGTGTGGGCGTGAGGTTGCGGCGTCGGCCGCGCTTCGCCGCAGTTACGGCGCGACGTGTCTCGCTGTTTTGGGTTTTTGTTGCGCTGGTCGCGTGAGAGGCAAATTAACCATTTTGTAGGTCGGGTTTTAATTCAATGGCATTTCAAGCTGTATTCGAGTGAGCACTCGTTGTAGGTCGGGTTTTATACCCGACACTCCGAAGGATATAAAACCCGACCTACAAGAGCCGCCTTACCTTAAGGAAGTGCCATTGGGTTTTAACCCGACATTCGCCATCGCGGTTGGGATAAATCCCGATGCAGGTTAGCTTGTCGGCATTGCAGCCAGTGACTTGGCTGAGTTTTTCAAACCGGCGAAAATCGCATCACTCACTTTGGACGGAAAATCACGTGGTAGTCCACCGGCAACGGCAGCAATCACTTCCGGCGTGAGGGCGATTACTTCGTCGATGATGGATCCTGCTTGATTGCCAATGCCCATCTGCTTGGCCAGATGATGAAAGTGTCGTCGCTGAATTTCCTTGATCTTGTAGTGCGTGCCCTTGGCGTGAATAGCCATTGCCAGGCGCGCTTTCTGCAGTGGGATCTGATTGACTTTGTTGCCAATCACCGGCCATGCACTCAGCACGTCATAAAGCGGCGTGAGTTGATAACGGCCGCCCGTCAGTATGCGGAGACTGAAATTCTTTGCGTGCCCATCGGTAGCGGCCAGCATCCAGAACAGAAGCTGTGCTTTGAACAACGTTGTCAAATCCTGATCTCGCTGGGTCGATGACTGCAGGATACGGGCGATATCCAGAATGCCAGGGCCGCCTTCGGCTTCATATTTTTTATAGTCAGGTGTGGCCGTTGCCTGGCACATATCTTCTTGTACCAGGCGCAACCAGTACTTGCCGCTGGAATGCAGCACGCGATCGAAGCGTTCGACAATCAAGACTTTGTATTCGCCGAATCTGTCCATCTTGCAAGCAGCTATCGGCACGCCATACGCCGCGAGAATACGCGAGCACAGCCACTCGTTCTCCACCGAGCTGCGCATGTCGGCGCGCATGTTGCCCACCAGACCGAGCGGCAATTTGAAGATGTGCGTGGTGGGTGTCGTCCCGACTGGGCGGCACCACTTGCCGTTATGCCGAAGAAACGCCAGCTTTTCCTGTGCCCCAGCGATGGAGATGCGAAATTCGTCGGTACCCAAGTTGGCGGCGCTGGGTGACAACATGCGTGACAATTCCATTGCTACTTGCGTGCTGCTCAACGTGTCTGCATTGATGGTTCGTACTTTAGTTGGCTTTTCATCGACGTCCAGCAACTGCACGGCGCCCACACAGTCGCGGCCGATGACGGCGAGCAGATCAAAGGCCTGCGCCGACGCAGTCTGGAATCTCGTTCGCAGACGCTTACGAATCGCTGCGCTGTCGGGAAGCAGATTCTCAAAATAATTTTCGACGGCTTTGCCTTTAATCGATGCGTTATCGATGGTAAATGGCATGGACAGCGATAGCGGTCGGCCCTGAGTGGAATGAACCCAGGCACTTTCGTATTGAAATTCCATGGTCCCGCGCGCAGGCACGCGCCACTGGCCGACAAGTACTCCGTTTATCCAGGCAGCCAATGCGCGAGCAGGCACGGCGCTACCACTCAACTCTTGTCGAGTACTTATCTCTGACAGCGTTACTCTCGTCGATGGAGATATCGAGGTTGAGCAAATTAAGCCACGCCATCAGACGTTCGACGGTGAGCGAACCAGGCTGCTTTTCCAGCTCTGAAAGGCGCTGTTGACTGATTGCCAGCTTGGCGGCAAGAGTGGCTTGTGAAATGCCCAGCGCCTTGCGACGGCTGATCAATATTCCGCCGATCTGACCTGGACCATTTATGCGGTGCATTTTGCATTACCGGTTATAGCGGTAACCGCATATTACCGGTAATGCCGGTAAATGCAAATTACCGGTATTGCCGGTATTTACGAAGCAGGGTAGTCAGCTCGCTCAGCTGCAGCGGTAAGCGAGGCTATCAGCTTATGCTTTCATTTCCCGCAGCAGACCCAGCACAGTTTGCGCATGATCTTTACGCGCGATCAACAAGTCAGGCATGTACACATCCTGATTGTTATAGATCAGCGGGCTGCCATCGATGCGTGAGCAATGCAGGCCATGCGCAGCGGCGACTGCAACCGGTGCAGCGCTATCCCATTCGTACTGACCGCCTGAATGCAGATAGATGTCGGCTTCACCGCGAACAATCGCCATTGCTTTGGCACCGGAAGATCCCATCGGAACGAGATCGGCACCGAGCTTCTGTGCGACTTCAACCGCTTCTTTGGCAGGACGCGTGCGGCTCACCACCATGCGCAGTGGTTTGCCTGCTTGCGGCAGTGGCGCGACTTTATCGGTACGCAGCACCAGATCCAGACCTGGTAGTGCGACCGCGCCAATCTGCGCGACGCCATCGATCGCCAACGCAACATGCACCGCCCAGTCAGTGCGGCCTTCGCCATATTCGCGCGTGCCATCGACAGGATCGACGATCCACACGCGTTTTTGTTTAAGGCGTTCACCATCGTCTTTCTGTTCTTCCGATAACAGCCCGTCGTTGGGACGCGCTTCGCGTAGTGCATGCACCAGGAATTGATTTGCGGTGGCATCGCCGGCTTTACCCAATGCTTTATCCGCAAACACATTCGCTGCGCGCACCTGCAACAACAGTTTGCCTGCCATGTTGGCGAGGTGCGCGGCCAGCTCGGCATCATTCAATGTGGCGACGCTCATGGGATGAGCATCGCAATGATGGCGTCGGCAGCTTGTTCGGCCGTCATCTGCGTCGTATCGATACGCAGCTCCGGCGCAACCGGCGTTTCATACGGGCTGTCGATACCAGTGAAGTGTTTGAGCTGACCCGAACGTGCCTTCTTGTACAAGCCTTTCACATCGCGTTCCTCGGCAGCCGCGAGCGGCGTATCGATGAACACTTCGAAGAACTCGCCACTGCGAATCATCTGACGAACCATGTTGCGCTCGGCGCGGAACGGCGAGATGAAAGCGGTGATCACAATCAGACCTGCGTCGGTCATCAGTTTGGCGACTTCACCCACGCGACGAATATTTTCCACGCGGTCGGCATCGGTAAAGCCGAGATCTTTGTTGAGACCATGACGCACATTATCACCATCGAGCAGGAAGGTATGGCGGTTCATACGCGCCAGTTTCTTCTCAACGATGTTGGCAATGGTCGACTTACCCGCACCCGACAAGCCAGTCAGCCAGACCAAAGCAGCCTTCTGATTCTTCAGGCCAGCGTGATGTTCACGTGTGATGTCGGTAGCTTGCCAATGCACGTTGTCAGCACGACGCAAGGCAAAGTTGATCATGCCCGCCGCCACGGTGGCGTTGCTCATCTTGTCGATCAGAATGAAACCACCGAGATTGCGATTGTCGGCATACGGCTCGAATGGAATCTGCCGATCGGTTGACAAGTTCGCCACGCCAATTGCGTTCAGTTCCAGTGTCTTCGCAGCGAGGTGTTCCATGCTGTTTACATTCACTTGGTACTTCGGCGTCTGAATCGTCGCAGTCACGGTTTGCGAACCGATCTTCATCCAGTACGGACGACCAGGCAGCATTTCTGCTTCATCCATCCACACGATGGTGGCTTCGAATTGATCGGCTGCGTGCACGGGATCATTGGCCGCGGCAATCACATCGCCGCGCGAACAATCGACTTCATCGGCAAAGCACACGGTGACCGATTGACCAGCTACAGCCTGCTCAAGGTCACCACCCAAGGTGACAATGCGAGTGATGGTTGAAGTCTTGCCCGATGGCAACACGCGAATCTTGTCGCCGGGTTTGACGATGCCGCTGGAGATGAGGCCCGAGAAACCGCGGAAATCCAGATTAGGACGATTCACCCATTGCACAGCCATGCGGAATGGACGGTCTTGCATCGTCGCGGTGTCGAGTTCCACCGTTTCCAGATGGCCCATCAAGGTGGGACCGTTGTACCAGGTCATGTTTTCCGACTTGGTGGTGATGTTGTCGCCCTTGAAGCCGCTGATCGGCATCGGTACGAACGCAGTGATGCCGATGCTCTTAGCGAACTCGGTGTAGTCGGCAACGATCTTGTCGTAAGTGGCCTTGTCGTAATTGACCAAGTCCATCTTGTTCACGGCAAGCACCAAATTGCGAATGCCGATCAAGTGCGCGAGATAGCTATGACGACGCGTCTGCGTCAGCACGCCCTTACGCGCGTCGATCAGAATCACCGCGAGATCAGCAGTAGATGCACCGGTAACCATGTTGCGTGTGTACTGCTCATGGCCAGGGGTATCGGCCACGATGAACTTGCGCTTTTCAGTGGCGAAGAAGCGATACGCCACGTCGATCGTAATGCCTTGCTCGCGTTCTGCGGCAAGACCATCCACCAGTAACGCGAAGTCGATGTTCTGACCTTGCGTACCCATCTTCTTGCTGTCCGCTTCAAGCGTGGCAAGCTGATCTTCGAAGATCATCTTTGAGTCATACAACAAGCGGCCGATCAGTGTCGATTTACCATCGTCCACCGAACCGCAGGTGATGAAGCGCAGCAGCGTCTTGTGTTGATGCTGAACCAGGTATGCATCGATGTCGTCCGCGATTAGTTGGTCGGTTTTGTAAACTACGTCTTGGGTACTCATTAGAAGTAACCCTCTTGCTTCTTCTTTTCCATACTCGCGGCCTGGTCATGGTCGATCGCACGGCCCTGTCGTTCCGAGGTCGTGGTCAGCAACATTTCTTGAATCACTTGTGGAAGCGTCTTGGCTTCGCTTTCAACGGCACCGGTGAGCGGATAGCAACCTAGCGTACGGAAACGAATCGAGCGCATCTCCGGTTTCTCCCCCGGCTTGAGACGGAAGCGATCATCGTCCACCATCAGCAACATACCATCACGTTTGACAGTGGGACGTGGCGCCGAGAAATACAACGGCACAATCTCGATGCCTTCGAGATGGATGTACTGCCAGATGTCCAGTTCGGTCCAGTTGGAAATCGGGAACACGCGAATGCTTTCGCCCTTGGCTTTACGAGCGTTATACAAATTCCACAATTCAGGGCGTTGCTTCTTTGGGTCCCAACGATGGTTGGCGCTGCGGAAGCTGAAAATACGTTCCTTGGCGCGGCTCTTTTCTTCATCACGACGCGCACCGCCGAAGGCTGCATCGAAGCCATACTTGTCCAACGCTTGCTTCAACCCTTCGGTCTTCCACATGTCGGTATGCAACGGACCATGATCAAAAGGATTGATGCCTTTCTCCACCGCTTCGGGGTTGTGATACACGATCAATTCCATGCCAGCGTCACGCGCCGCTTTATCGCGCAGCTTGTACATATCCTGGAATTTCCAGGTGGTGTCGACGTGCAGCAAGGGAAACGGCGGCTTCGACGGATAAAACGCCTTCTTCGCCAAATGCAGCATCACAGCGCTGTCCTTGCCGACGGAGTACAGCATCACCGGTTTTTCTACTTCGGCGACCACTTCACGCATGATGTGGATGCTTTCCGCCTCGAGACGCTGCAGGTGGGTCAGCTTCTGACGCGCAGAGGCTTTGGATGTTTGTATTTCAGTCATGCGTAGCTTTGACCATTGGGGGGTGATTAGCGAAAAACGTTCGAGAAACCGGCAGCACCTCGCGCTGCCTGGTCGCCTCATTCTCGATAAACGACATCAGTTCATAACGATCAGTTAGTGTAAAAATCACCATCTACTGTTGCCGGGAACGCACCTTAACCGGTTACAACTCGGTGCCAAAATGTTCGTTCAACATGAAGTTATAACTGTGTTGAGCCGGCACCGGCCGCAGCGAAGGTGTATGTCGGGCCGCATGGTTACCGTCAGCCTCAAGGGAGTTCTTCGCAGATCTGGTACTTTCTGCATTGCGTGGTAGAGCGTGCCGCACTGCTTCTTAAATTAAGAATCTCTAAATTAAAAAATCTCTGATTAATTGTCATTTCGACCGAAGGCAGAAATCTTCTTTGGTTTGGATACACCGGCTATGAGGCGCTTGGCAGATTCCGCTGGACTTATCCCGAGCCCTGTCGAAGGTTCGCAATGACACGTGGACAGTTAATCAGTGCTTTCTTAAATCGATGTAGGATTAGCAGAAATGTTGATTACCAATCCGCTGACGAAGAATGTGCGGGTCGCCTACATGCGACTCAACGTAGTGCGCCGTATGCTCATTGCGCACTATTTGGTTCCCGTCAGGCTATACGGTAACGACCAAAATCCTCGGGATTTGCAGGTGTTTCAGCATTGATACTCACTGCGAGTTTGTTGGCATTGAGCATGCAAGCGTACTTGCAGTCACTGATGTTCGAGTTCTAAAGCGATCGCTCACTGGCCAGGTGTTGGCTGAAGCGACTCGGTGACCATCATTCTCTAACTGATAACGGGAGTCATGCATCGTGTTAAACAATCCCTCGCTTGTTCATGTTCTACAACGCACCGTTATTATCGGCTCGTTGCTAGGCACGTCATACACGCTGCATGCGCAAGGTGCAGATGCCGATCTTGAAGAAGTTGTGGTGACGGGTACGCGTATCAGACAACCCAATGTCACCAGCACCAGCCCGATACAGAGCGTCACTGCCGAAGAAATCAAGCAATCCGGTCGGCGTGACATCACCGATATTCTCAATCAGCTGCCACAGATCAACAGCAATTCACTGAGTCAAGATCTCGGCAACCGCACCAGCGGCCTGACGACAGCCGGGGGTGTCGCGACTGCAGATTTGCGTGGCTTGGGTCCAAATCGAACTTTGGTGCTGGTCGACGGCCGGCGGCTGGGTGTTGGTTCGCCGAACACTGTCATTCAATCGCCAGCGCCTGATCTCGATCAAATACCCACGGCATTGGTTGAGCGTGTCGATGTTTTAACTGGTGGTGCATCGGCTGTGTATGGCTCGGACGCCGTTGCAGGTGTGGTCAATTTCATTCTTAAAAAAGATTTCGAGGGTATACAGGTCGATTATCAAATCGGTGAATACCTGCATCACAATCACAACGGCTATGTGCAGCAAGCGATGATCGATGCGGGATACGAGCCACTGAAAGGCAACACTGAAGACGGGCGCAATCACAACTTCGATCTTGTCCTCGGCCACAACTTTGGCGATGGCCTCGGTAATCTAACTGCCTATTACAGTTATCGAAAAGCTGATCCCATCGTCAGCTCGAAGCGCGATTTTGGCGGTTGTCAGTTGAACGCCAACGATACGTTTGATGGCGCTGTCTGTAGTGGCTCTGCCAATTCCAATCTATTTACGTCGCCGCTCAACAATACCGATTATCAGGTTTCCGGTAATCAGTTTGTCGACTGGGGTACAGTCGATTCGAATCCTCCCGCCGTTTTCAATTCACAGCGCTACATTTATATAGCTCGTCAGGATGAACGTCATACAGCCGGACTCATGGGCCATCTCGACATCAATGATTACGTGAAGCCATACATGGAATTCGGTTTCATGAAGGACAAAACGCATCAGGCGATTGCGCCATCGGCGTTATTCTATGGTGGCAATCCTGTAGATCCGTCCGGCAACGGCAATTACGATATCAATTGCGATAACCCATTACTCAGTGCACAGCAGCAAAGCCTGATCTGTGGTCCGGGGGATGTGAACGCCAATGTCGCCATCGGCCGCCGCAATGTCGAAGGCGCCGATCGTTCGTCCGATTTCGAACATACCAATTACCGTATCGCGGTCGGGGCAACAGGAGAGTTCGCTGATGCGTGGAACTACGATGTGTATGTGCAGCATTATCGAACAGCGTTTTTCACATCCAACAACAATTATCTGAATTACCAGTCGATTGCTAATGCCTTACAGGTAACCGGCACTGCTGCTAATCCGGTTTGTATCAGCGGGCCGCCGTGCGTGCCTTACAACATTTTTACTGAAGGTGCGGTCACGCAGGACCAGCTTAATTATCTGTATCAGCCGGCCACTGCAAAAGGCCTTACCACATTGCGCACCTATCATGCCGATCTTGGCGCAGACCTTGGTCACTATGGGTTGAAGTTACCCACAGCATCTAATGGCCTTGCATTCAATGTGGGTTATGAACGGCGCGAAGAGCATTTGAAATTCGAGCCGGACCAAAACAGCATGAGTGGCTTATTGGCCGGCTTGGGTACGTTCGTACCCCTCGATAAAACGGAAACGGTGGATGAGCAATTCGTCGAGTTGCGTGCGCCGCTGGTGGAAGACAAGCCCGGTGTAAAGGAGCTGACGGTTGATACCGGCTTTCGTCGTTCGGATTACGCTAACTCAGGCGCCGTCAACACCTACAAATTTGAGGTGCAATATGCGCCGCTGGTGGATATGCGGTTTCGTGGCTCATATCAACGCGCCATTCGCGCGCCCAGCTTGATCGAGTTGTTCAATCCACCATCGGTCGGGCAGATTGCTATTGGCACTGATCCATGCGCGCCGACACGCGATGACGATAACAACATCATTCCAGCAGTAGCTACATTGGCGCAATGTCAGAATTCAGGTGTTACTCCCGCGCAGTATGGTAACGGCGGTACCACCAATACAGTCCCGCAAGGCACGGGATCGCAACTATCGCAGTTGCAAGGTGGCAATCCTGATGCAAAGGCCGAGAAAGCCGATACCTACACCGTCGGCGTAACGCTAAATCCCAGCGCGCTACCGGATTTCACGGCCAGCATCGATTACTACAACATCAGGATCAAGGATGAACTGGGCGTCTACAACGCAGGCGTGCTGCTGAACAACTGCGTGTTTAGCGCGGACCCTTATTCCTGTAGCCAGATTCAGCGTCAGAACAATGGCGGCTTGCTGGGCAGCACCACTGCGACGCGCGGTTACATCGTGCAACTGCTGACCAACATCGCTGAGGCAAAGCAGAGCGGCGTCGATATACAAGCAGGCTACAAGTGGACCCTGCCTAATGCGCTGGGATCGTTGTTATTTGCGTTAAACGGCAGTTACCTGATCAGCAACGAGACAGCACAAAGTCCAGGTGTGCCTAGCTACGACTGCGCAGGATTATTCGGCTTTACCTGCCAGACCGTTAACCCGCGTTGGCATCACGTGGCACGGGTGATATGGAATACACCGACCAATGCGAGTATCAGTGCTGCGTGGCGTTACATCGGCGCAGTTAAGCTGGATAGCAATGACAGCAATCCCACGCTGCGTGGCTCAAGCCAATTTGTCAATGCAGATGGAACGCCTGCATACAACAGTTACAATGCTCGCATACCGTCCTATGGCTATCTCGATTTATCGGTGAGCCTGAAGTTGCTGGAACAGCTGGAAGTGCGTGGCGGCATGAACAATGTGTTAGATAAAGACCCGCCCATCGTCACCAGCGAAATCATTTCCGGCGGCGCAGCCAATTCGTATGAGTACTACGACGGTCTGGGTCGTGAGGTGTATCTGGCGTTCACAGCGCACTTTAAATAGTGCACCGACAACCTACCTCGGCGCTTTCTGCCGCCGAGGTGGGCTCTTCAGTCGCAGCTTGTCGGCAAGTAGCCGTGCGCGATACCGTTGGTTTTGTACGCATTATCGATCGCACCGAGACCACTTTCGCGCGGCTGACGCGTTGCGGAAAATTTCCTCCTCGTCATATTGATCCCCCCGCATCTGTTACGCATTTTTTGCTGCCGACTGCCTCTGTTCCGTAGCGGCCGCTTCCCTATAGTTACAGCCAACTGTCTATCAGCCGTGTGCCGGCGCGAGGTTGCTGTGAAAATCGCCAAGCCGATGTTGTTGATCACCACGCCGATCGGCGTGTTAGGTGGACTGCGTGAAGCCTATCGCTTCAATCCTGGTCTTGCCTTTCTCATGTTTGCATTGATCGCTTTTATCAGCGCAGCAGTGGCCATGTTGGTGATGACTATTCACAAGGAGCAGGCCGAGCAGGCGGCGAAGGCGTCGAAATGACACGAGTCAAATCTTCACTGGTTAACCGGAGCAAACTGAAATGATTCAATTTCTGATCGTGGCGACATTGATCGCCATTGTGGGCAGTCTGGGTAGCGCACTGTTCAGCATGTCATCGGGACCGACCGATTCCAAAGCGATGGTGCGTGCGTTGACGGTTCGTGTGGGACTGTCGGTCATGTTGTTCGCGTTATTGCTGATCGGCTGGCACATGGGATTGATTCAACCGCACGGTGTGCACTGACCATTACCTGAGTTGAGCAGGAATGATTCCTGCAGTTTCATGGCATATAGTGGCGAGGTGATGTCTAGCCGAGCTGTATGTGCCTGGAATCAAGCTGTATCAAGTCATAGCCGATGAGTTGGCGCGCGCCATTCGCGACGGTACATTGCGTGCCGGTGAACGCTTGCCATCCGTGCGGCAGCTATGCAGCGAACGCAAAGTCAGCCCAGCCACCGTCCTGCGTGCGTACAACATCCTTGAAACACAGGCGCTGATCGAGACACGACAACGATCGGGTTACTACGTTCGCGCGACGCCAGCTCCGGCAATAAATATCTCGCGACCGCCGACACGTTCGACCCGCGTTGCTATCAACGAGCTGGTGTTTCAGATTCTCGGCACCACGCGAGCAAGAGATGTGGTACCGCTAGGCTCTGCGTTCCCCAGTCCGCTGTTATTTCCCTGGGCGAAGCTATCGCGCTTCCTCGGCAGCAGCGCGCGACACATGGACCCATTGAGCACGGTGCAGAGTTTGCCACCGGGTAGTGAAGAGTTGCGTCGTCAGATTGCACGTCGATATCTGCACGCCGGCATGAGTGTGCCGGCAGAAGAAATCATCATCACCTCCGGCGCACTGGAAGCATTGACTCTCAGCCTGCAAGTCATCACGCGGCCCGGTGACACCATTGCCATAGAAGCACCGACGTTTTATGCCTGTCTACAAGCCATCGAAACCTACGGTCTTAAAGCGGTAGAAATTCCCACTCATCCCAGCGATGGCATTGATCTTGAGGCGCTCGCGCAGGCTATCGCCAAACACAACATCAAGGCGTGCTGGTTCATGACCACGCTGCAAAATCCGTTGGGCGTCACGCTTACTGAGCAAAAGAAGCAAGCGTTAATCAAACTGCTTGCCGCACACGACATTCCCTTGATCGAAGATGATGTGTATGCCGAGCTGCAATTCAACGCACCGCAACGCCCTGCAAGAGCATTCGATAAACAGGGTCTGGTGCTACATTGCGGATCGTTCTCGAAATGCCTGGCACCCGGCTATCGTCTGGGTTGGGTTGCAGCCGGTCGATTTGCGGAACAGGTGCAACGGCGCAAGGTCACCACCTCATTGGGCACCAGCCTGCCGATTCAGTTGGGTATTGCGCAGATGTTGAATCAAGGTGGTTATGACGCACATCTAACGCGTCTGCGCGCAACGCTGGCGAAGCAACAACAAGCCATGCTCAACGCAGTAGGTGAATGTTTTCCGGCGAGTTGTCGCGTGGTGACGCCTGCCGGCGGTTATTTCTTATGGATCGAATTGCCGCCCAGCGTCGATTCACTGGAAGTGCATCGACTCGCATTGGCAGCCAACATCAGCATTGCACCGGGCCCGATGTTTTCGGCGCGTCGCGAATTTCGCAATTACATTCGATTGAACTATGGACATCCATGGTCGCCGCTCATGCAACGGGCGATGCTGCGCTTGGGGCAGATTATCAAGCGGGTTGGGAATCTTTAAGAAGCATCTATCCAGCAGTTACTTCACGCTAGTGCGCATGCTTAGTTGCCCCACCCTAACCTTCCCTATATGGACTCCCCCTGCAAGTAGCAGAGCTGATCTTTTTTGTGGCTTGAGGAAACACTTGCAGTCGTATATCCGGCATCTGAAGTGGGAGCGTTGTGTCCCGTGCCGACATGGAATCTGCAA